>Ga0114998_10001126_pt1 | contig 20400 bp, 16 predicted proteins | sample ArcticOcean_MG_C_5_FD_87044 | JGI IMG/M metagenome (GOLD analysis project Ga0114998, IMG submission 87044) | Marine microbial communities from western Arctic Ocean - ArcticOcean_MG_CB4_138 | ecosystem: Environmental > Aquatic > Marine > Oceanic | place: Arctic Ocean: Canada Basin | collected... | reverse complement strand
CATGGGATGGAAAAAAAACTACACCAAATTATGATGAGAAACCTCCTTCAATTTTAATAGATCATCTTAATACTCTTAAGTCTGTAAATGTTGTAAGCACAAGGCTCTTTAATCTATTTAAAAAATTCGGATGCGAGAATTTACATCTAACTTTAAATGGTGTAGATCATGAATTATTTTCACCAAACTATAATAACAATCATAATGAAAAATTAAAAGTGGGTTATTCAGGAACTATTAAACATGATTGGAGAAAAGGAATATCTGAATTTATAAAACCAAGTTGTGAAATTGATAACGTGGAATTAGTGATGGCTGCACCAGATGGATTTAACAACGTAAATTTAGAAGATATGCCTAATTTTTATAAATCAATCGATGTCTATCTCTGCGCCTCATCTTCAGAGGGTTTTTCATTAAGTGTCTTAGAGGCTTCATCATCTGGAAAGCCAGTAATATCGACAAAAGTAGGAGGGTCTACAGAGTTAATTAAGAATGGAATAAATGGTTTCTTAGTAAATCGAAATATAAAAGAAGTACAAGATAAACTAGTTTATTTTAGAGATAATAAACAACAATTAAAAAAAATGAGTTTGAAATCTAGAGATATAATACTTGATAACTGGACTTGGGAATTAAGAGCTAAAGATTGGATTAAGTTCATTAAGGATAATATTGATACATAGATTTTAAATTCTATTTCAAATACTGATACAAATAAAAAAAGATCACTTTCATTTAATATAATCAACTCAATTGAGAAAAGTAGGTCATCGAAAAATAAAGTAGATAGCTATACAAAAGCCTATAAAATGTTGGTATCATAAACATACAAAATATGGTGAAATTTATTAAATATTTTTTAAATAAAATTTTCTATTTCTTAGCACATTATATTAATTTTAACGATCTTGTTATAACTAAATTAATCGCATTAAGAAATCCGGCATTTTTATCTAAAGATTTTTTAATACAAAAAAAAATTTACTAATAAAAATAATATTAATTATCTAAATAATATACTTGATAACAAAATTAATCTTACTAAATCTAAGTTAGTTAAATTTTTTAATGACCATCTTACAATTAAATATCAATTAAATTTTTCATCTAATGAACTTATAGAAAAATATCAACATTTAGATCAAAAAATATTTGATAATATTCATCTTTTGAATCCTTACTTTTTTAAAAATAATAATAACTTATCGTATAGTACCTATATTGGTGTGATTTCAAAAAAGTTTTAAAATGCAATTTAAGTTTTTTTATAGATATATTATTAACCTATTAAATCAAAATTCTATTTTTTTTTCATTCTATAAATATGAGCCATTTATATTTTTAACTTCATATAAGAGTTTAAAAAAAAATTAGTTAAAAATGGTCTTCTCCCACTACATTTATCTTTAGTAAAAATTGATGACTTACATTTTCTTAGAAATGTAAAATGCGAGCGTGTAAAAACTAAAGATTTATCTTTAATTCCCTTTCTTGAGTATTTTTTTGAATCAAAAAAATCTTGGTCAATTAAGTCAAGTATTCATTATTATTTATATAATAAATATATAAATAATAACATACCAATTCATATGCGAGACCTAGATTATTATAAATGGCATAAAAGTCTTTCTAGAAATAGCATCAACAATAGATCTCATAAATGGATTCTAAATAAAATTAACTCTTCTTTATTAATCCTTAAATCAATTAAAAAAAAGGTTTTCAAGATCATGATTTAGATAGTCTACTTATAGTTTTAAAAAAACCTTTAATCTCAACAAGATATAATATAAACCATAAAATAAGTGGATTGTAAATTTTTGATGGACATCATAGATGTTCCGTATTGCTTGCTTTAGGCGCTAAGTATGTAAAAGTAATAATCTATGAAGATATTTCGAAAACAACCCGTTTTGGAATTGATCTAAGAGAATTAGAGAATAATATTGAAAACTAATATTTTGAAAAAAATCAATGTGGCTATAAGTTAGAATTGTCCGTAAACCTAAAGAAAATATTATTATAAATAATGAGCTATGATTACATACAGACTGATCCACCTAATTTTGGAAAAGCAAAGTTTTTACCTAGATTTATTTTTAAGTTAATAGTAAAAAGAAGAAAAATAAAATCTGAAAGAATTATTCATAATCCAATCTACTTATCGCAAATAAAGCCAAACTCTTTAACAATTTTAGTATTATCCTGTAAGAGACTAGATAGTCTTAAGAAGTTGGTTGGTACAATTGAGCCTTTTTTTAAAAACACAGAAGTTTTTGATAATATAGAATTTGTTTTAGTGGATAACGGATCAGACAAAGATTTACTAGAATGGTGCAAAAATAAAAATTTTTTTACAAAGATAATACATTTTGAAAAAAACTTAGGTATGTGTGAAGCTTTAAATCGGGCTTATAAAAAAATAAATACAGAATTTATTTTATTGCTAGAAGATGATTTCATAATTGATTATAAAAAACCATTCTTAAATGATTGTATTCAAATTTTTAGAGAATTTTCAGAAATTGGTATAATAAGACTAAAAAACCAAAATAATTGGGGTAAAAAATTTAGGATAATTGGTCCACTTAGAAGTACTAAAAATAATATTGAGTTTTGGACTTGGCTTCCATCTTTAAATGGAAAACTTAATGTTTGGGCAGCTGGAAGTGTTATGTTTAGAAAAATTGCCTATCTACATTTAGGGGAAATACATTGTAATCAAAATTTTTCTAGGTCAAAAAATAAACACCAAGGAGTGTTTTATGAAGAAATATATGGAAAAAAATTTAATAAAATTTGGTTAGCGGCAAAAATTAAAAATTGTTATCCATTTATTCAATTGGAAAGAGATGCTGAATCACCAGGTTGGGGAGAATTATAATATATAAAACATGAATCAAACAAAACACGAATTAGATAATTTAACAGTATTTTTAATTAGTACTGATGAGGAAACTTATGAAAAATCAAAAAAATCTTTATTAAATCAAAATTCTATTTTTAAAATAAAAGAAATTAAAAATATATTTCCAATGTCAGCTGCTTTTCAATATATGCCTGATAACTGTGAAACGGATTACTTTATTCAGCTTGATGCTGATATGATACTTCATCATAATTCAATATATAAGCTTTATACAGAAATTCTTAATTCAAGCTTTTTAACTTATCGTATTTCTGGTAAATTATATGAAGAGGGTTTTGGCATTGGAGGCCATATAAAATGTTGGAAAAAAAGTATTTTTAAAAATTTTTCTTTTAAAAATTCCAGAACAGTTGATAGAAATTTTCATAACAGAGTAAAGTGGTTTGGCTTTAGGAATAAATTGCTCAATGAAATATTAGGCAATCATGTTCCTAGACATTCAGTCTTAAGTGAATTTTTAAAAACAAAAAGTGATATTGAAAAATGGAAATATTTAAGAAGGGATGCAGATAAATACGGAATACCCCTTTTAATTAAAGTCGTTAATGAAAATAGTATTCCTAAATTCTTTGGTTTGCTTATGAGTTGTTTATCCCCATGGAATAGAATTATTATTTCTAAAGATATTAATTATGAAAAAAAAATATTCGATTTCATCGAGCCATATATATCAAAAGGATCTTTAAATAATTTCAATCTTAGTCAACTAAATTTAGATCATATTAAAATTATTTTTTTTAAATTGTATTCTAATAAAATAAATAATTATCAATACAAAAATGATCTTATTGGTTTTATTGAGATAATTACAAACTGTAAAATAGATAAATTTAACTTCTTAATTAAATTTGATGGTATTAAATGAAAAGATTAGTATTGCTTTGCTCGCACACCCTCTATTCTAAACCATTAATAGCTATAGCTAGCTTATTAAATAAGGATTTTGATGAAATTATTTTGAAAAATAATTCAAAATTTTATAAAAAATATAATCAAAATAAAATCCTAAATGAAATTTATTCAAATCCTACGGGGTTTAAGCTCTTAAATAAATTTACTTATGAATCTATAGCTTCACAAATAAATTATAAAAAAGAATGGAATGAAGTAGTTAAAAAAATTAAATTTAAGAAATTTTTTCTTTTTAGTAAAAAAGATATTATTTTTTGCACAACAAAAGATATAAATAAGTATTATTATTTAATTTATTTTGGTTTTCAATTATTTGTAATAGGTTATCATCATATTCCTATCGTAGGCTTTGCGCAAAAAAAAAAATTATCTAATATTTCTAATTTTAATAAGTTATTCTTAAAACATGAATTCAGTAAGAAGCATAATTTTAAAGAAATTCTTGAAGGCGTTTCATTTAAAACAACAAATTTTCCATATTTAAATAAACAAAAAATAATTAATTTAGAATTAAATAATAAAAATCATAATAAATATGCATTGATTTTTCATCCTGGAGGAAGTAGAGGTATCATTTCTAATCCCTCTGATAGCAAAGAAAAGATATATAATGTTCAGGAAGATATGCTTCATAAATTGATTACACCATTAATTAAAAATGACTTTGATATATATATAAAAGTACACCCATTAAGAGCTAAATATCATGATTCAAATGATCTTAATTTAATTATTAAAAATTCATCCTTGAATCAATTTGCTACTAGAATTAAAATTATAACAGCTAATACTTCTTATTTTAATTATGCTAAAAATGCTAAATTTATTTTTACTTTAGGCTCATCTTCTATTTATGAAATCTGGCTTATGGGTTTAGAAAATGCTTATGTTATAAACTTTTTTGGTAATTCAAGGAGTAAAAAATTTGATTTTAAAAAAAATATTATGCTAAATTCTCTAAAAGATTATCAAAATTTATTAAGTGAAAATCATGAATTAATTAAATCAAAAAATAGCTTAAAAATTAGCTTATTTGATAACTTTGAAATTGAAAATGATACGTCATTAAGAAATTATTTATTAGATAGATTTAAGTAGTCTAATATTCTATATATATTACATGACTAAATATATTTTTGTTCCAATAAATCTTTTTATATATATTGAAAAAATATTAAATAATTTTATTTTAATTTTAATAATTTTGACACAATTTATTGTCTTAGGAATTGTTTGATGAAAATTTTAGTAACAGGAAGTTCTGGTTTCATTGGTTTCCATTTAACAAAAAGATTAATTGATTTAAATCATGACGTAGTTGGTATTGATATGATGAATAATTATTACTCTGTTCAGCTTAAAAAAGACAGACTAAATTTTCTTAATAAAGTATCTCATAACCGCAAATCATTTCAATTTTATAAGACAAATATCTGTAACAGAAAAGCTGTTAATGAAATTTTTAAAAATCATAATTTTGATGTTGTTATTAATTTAGCCGCTCAAGCTGGAGTAAGGGATTCAATTTTAAATCCTAAACAGTATTTGGATTATAATATAAATGGTTTTTTAAATATAATTGAAGAATCTAGATTACATAATATTAAACATTTAGTCTACGCATCTACAAGTTCAGTATATGGTTTAAATGAAGATACACCTTATTCCGTTAAAAGACATGCAGATCACCCAATTCAATTTTATGCTGTAACTAAAAAAACTAATGAACTCATGGCTCATACTTGGAGTAGTCTTTATGACCTACCTACTACTGGCCTTAGATTTTTTACTGTATATGGGCCTTGGGGTAGGCCGGATATGGCTCTTTATAATTTTGTTCATAATATAAATAAAGGTAATAAAATTAATGTTTTTAACCATGGTCATCACATTAGAGATTTTACTTATATTGATGAAATAATTGACGGAATAGTACTATCTATTAAGAATCCACCAAAAAAAAAAAATACAATTAATGAGTTAACACCAGATGTGTCTAAAGTTCCATATCAATTATTTAACTTAGGATCTGGAAAAATTATTAAATTATCTAAATTTATTAACATAATTGAAGAAAATTTACAAAAAAAAGCAAAAATAAATCTCTTACCTATGCAACCAGGGGATGTTGAGTCAACGAGAGCCGATATATCAAAAACTAGAAAAATTCTTGGATATAATCCAAAAGTATTTGTTAAAGAAGGAATTGAAAAGTTTGTAGAATGGTACCTTTCTTATTATAGATAGAATAAATACTATCCTTTCAGTATAATTATTTTTGAAATGATCCCCTACTTAGCCTTTTATATTATTCTATCTCTATTAAGTTTTTTTAAAGAATATAAAATATCTTTTTTTATAATTTTTTCTTTTTTATTAATATTCATAGGTCTTAAGTATGAGGTTGGTGGTGATTGGATAAATTATTTGAAATTATTCAATAATGATTATAAAAATTTACGATCAATTGTAAACATTAAGGAACCTTTTTTTAATTTAATTATCTTAATTATAGCTAAGTTTAATTATTTTATTATTATTCTGAATTTTTTTTCTGGACTAATATTTCTTTCTGGGTTGTTTTTATATATAAGTATTTTCAAAAATAAAATTCTAAATTTAACACTCACATTCCCAATTATTATATTAATTGTTGGATTAGGATATGTAAAACAATCAATTGGGTTAGGATTTATATTTTATTCACTATATTTTATGCATAAAGATAGAGATATTATTTCTATCATATTTACAGTAATTGCTGGATTTTTTCATATCGGAGCTTTTATAATAATAATTAATCAATTAATTTATATCATAGTCAAAAAAAAAATACCCATTTATCATTTATTTACTTTAATATTTTCCTTATTATTTATTTTTAACTTACTAATAAATTTTACAAATAATGGTTGGTATTCTTTATTCCTACATATTATAAATTATTTAGATAATAGAACATTTATCGATTACAATTCATCAGGTTTTTTACTAAGATCATCAATTATATGTTTTTTTTGCGTTCTAATTTTAAATAAAATTTTAGTAAATAATTTTAATAAAACTTATATATTTTATTGGATTTCGTCTTTTACAGTTATTTCATTATCATTAATGGGTCTATTTTCAAGTCCGGTATTTGCAGATAGACTATTGTATTTTTATTCATTTATACAAATATTCGTTATAGGAAACATTCACGATTTTGTCAAAAATCAAACTTATTTTGTAATTCTCAAATTATTAAGTTTGATATTCGGGTTTACAATTCTAATATTTTGGTTATTATTTGGCTTAAACTCAGAAAGTTGGCTTCCTTATAACAATGTTTTGTTTATATGAATAATAATTAGTCTTTTATGTTTTCTCAATTTTCACTCAAAAGAAAAGATATTTTTTACTCCTTACCTTTTTTATTAATAGCTCCATCACTTATCAGCGGACCTTTTTTTGCTGATTTATTTTGTATCATTATTGCTATTATAGGTATTTTTTTTTTAAAAAATAATAATAATATTTTCTTCAAATTTAATTATTTTTTTTTTTACTTTTTTAGTTTTTATATATGGATACTAATTTCTAGTTTGATTTCAGATAATATTTTTCTTTCCCTAGAAAGTTCTTTATTCTATTTTAGATATTTTTTCTATGCTTTCGGTATATATGCTATCCTTTCGAATAACGAAAATATTTCTTTAAATTATTTTTTAATCATATCATTCTTATCGATTATTATTGTAGCAGTAACAATTTTCTATGAGTTTTACCATTCATACTTTTTTAACAATCTTATTCAAAGTCAATATACTGGTATTTTTAGTTCAGATAAATTATCTGGTAGTTTTACACTAAGATTGTATCCATTAATTTTAGGTATAATCCTATATTTTAAATATAATAAGTACTTAATTTTACTACTTATATTTATGGCCACATTTAATATATTTATGAGCGGTGAAAGAACTGCAATTTTACTATTTATTTTACAAAATATTTTATTTTTTTTATGTGTTAAGGAATTAAGATTAATATTTATAAAAATATTTTTAATATCTTTGATTCCATTATTTTTAATTATTTTTTTTTCCACAAATCAATTAATTAAAAGAATCACAATTGATTCTTATCAAGACATGTTTACTAATGATAAATTTACATTTTTTTCTAATATTCATGAAAGTCATTATATTACCGCTTTAAAAATATACAAAGATCATAAAATTATAGGTTCAGGTCCAAAGTCTTTTAGGGTTAAATGTAATGATAGTAAATATAAGTTAATTTTAAAATGGTGGATAGATCATTCTACTTCACGATATAAAGAGCAAACATCTTGCTCTACTCACCCTCATAATTCTTATATTCAATTATTAACGGAAACTGGAATTGTTGGTTTTAGTTTTCTTTTAATTTTAGAAATTTTTATATTACTAAAATTATTGACAACAGTACAAAAAGAAAAGCACAAAAAAAAAAAATATAATATTATGTATATATCTAGTTTAATATGTATTGCTATTAATTTTTTTCCTTTTTCACCCAATGGAAATTTTTTTAATAATTGGATTAATGTATTATATTATTTACCAATAGGATTCTTAATTTTTTATCATGTAAAGTTAAAATTAAATGATAATTACAATTTTTAAACAATCCTCAATAAAATTATTTAATTATATTATTAATTTATTAATAATATCTTATATATCTAAATTTTATGGACCGGAATTACTTGCAGATTACTTTATTTTTATTCAATTCATACTGCTTTTTAGTACAATATCAATTTTTGGATTTAATATTGCTTCGCAGAAATCAATTCCAATCTTATTAAATAACAATAATAAAAATAATGATTTGTCCTTATTCATCTCATCTTCATTCATTATTTCTATTACCATTTCAATTTTTTTAAGTTTGATAATTTTTATTATTGAAAAATCTAATATTAATTTTTTATATTTTAAGGATGATAAATATATATTTTACTTAATTATGTGTATTCCAATTTTTGTAATAATTTTATTTATTAATGAAATTTTAAGATCAATTAATAAATTAATTATTGGTCAGATTATATCATTAAATTTTTTACCTCTATGTTTGTTAGTAAGTTTAATTATTTTAAGTTATAAAAATAATAGTTATGAACTTTTACCTATAGTTTTTTTTTTAAGCTACTTTATTTCTATTTTGATTAGTATTTATGTATTGTATAAATATAAGTACCTAATAAATATTAATCTTTTATTTAAAATTAAGTTAATTAAAATTATAGTAAAAAAACATTTTGTATATCTTGCTAATTCAATAATATCTTTATTATCCATCGTGGGATTTACATTTATATTAAATTTAATTTCTATAAAAAATAGTGTTGCTAGTTACAATTTAATAATTATTTTATCAAGTGTTATTGGTATGCCTTTAATTTTTTTAAATAATAAATATCTTAAAAATATTTCAATCAATTTAGAAAACAAAAAACATAATAGTAACTATAAATTATTTCATAAAATATCTAATTTATCATTGAGAATTGGACTTCTAGGTGGAATCTTTATAATTATCTTTCTGTATTTATTATCATTAAAATTATTTAACATAGATTTTAAAGATATAATATATCCGCTTTTATTTGCAAATATTGCATTTTTAATAAATAATTATTTTGGTCCAAATCAATCATTATTATTAATTTATGGATTTGGAAAAATTCTTAATATACTTACTTTTATTTTTTTAATATTTTCATTATTATTTGGGTATATTCTTATCTTTTATATTGATTATTATGGGGCTATAATTTCATTTTTAATATATCAATTATTAATAAATATAACCTTAAATATTTTCATAAAGAATAATATTTTTACTAAAAATTATATTAAATGAAACTTAATTTATTCATAATTGGAATGCACCGATCTGGTACAACATTTTTATTTGAACAATTATGTAAAAATAATAGAATTCATTTTTTACCTGTAAAAGAAAATAATTTTTTTGTTGATGATGTATTTTTAAAAAATAAGTTAAGTAATAATCATAGAGCGTTAAATGATATTAATAATATTAATTTTACAGATATAGATAATAAATATAAGTATTTTCTAGACGCTTCTGTAAATCACTTTTATTCAAAGTTTGCACCTAGTAGAATTCTAAATTATAATATAAATTCTAAAATTATTTTAATTAGAAGAAATCCTATAGAGAGACTTATTTCACATTATAAATTGGATTTTTATTCAAATTATAATAGTAGATCACTTGATGATTCAATAGAATTAGAGTTAAAAAATAATATTTGTGGAAGTGATTTAGGATATTTGGAAATGAGCTTTTTCAAAAAATATTACCAAAACTGGAAAAATTTATTTAATAAAAATATTCTAATTTTAGATTTTGAAAGTATTAATAATCCAGGATATCTAAATCAAAAACTTTCTCATTTTCTCAATTTAAAAATTACTATTAATAATTTTAATAAAACTAATCAATCTGTTGTTCCAAAATATCCAAATTTGAATAGAGTACTTCAGAATAAATTAATAAAAAATTTTCTTTTTTCAATATTACCTAAAAATATTTTAAATTTTTATAAAGTCAAATTTCACGATAATGATAAAAAAATATTTATTTCTAAAAATATTAAATGCAAATTAAATAGATATTTTGAAAAAAATTAGTTCTAATTTATTATGTTAAAAGTATATCATATAATTGCAAATCTTAAAATCGGAGGTACTGAAAAAGTTCTTTCTGACTTAGTTAATTTTAGTAAAAATTTAAATCATCAAATATTAGTATTAGGAAAAAAAAATAGTACGGAAGTTAAATTTAAAAATTCTATAAATCCTATATATTTTAATTTTAATATTTTTTATTTTTTATTTTATATCTTGAAATGTAGTAAATTTGATATTTATCATTTTTGGATGCAAAAAAGTATTTTTATATCAATTTTTATAAGATTATTAAATTTTAAAAAAATAATATGGTCTATTCATAATAATCAACAATACATTGTTCATGATAATATTGGTAAAATTTTAGTTAGCATTAATTGTTTTTTTTCTAAATTTGTTCCTCGTTATATTATTTTTTGTAATAATTCATCTTTTCAAAATCATAATAATTTTGGTAATTTTCATAGTAGAATTATAATAAATAATCCAATTGTAATGCAATCATTTAAAAAAAAAAAAATATTTAAATTTAATAATAAAATAATTAAATTTATTATTGTGGCAAATTATCATGAGGTTAAAAACCATAAATATCTTTTTGAAATATTTTCAAATTTTAAATTTAAAAATTTTAGTATTGATTTATTTGGTCATAATATTGATTATTCTAATAAAGACCTAGTACGTCTTATTAAAGATTTTAAATTAGAAAATCAAACTTCTTTAAATGGATTTTCACCTACAAATAATCTTTTTTATAATTATGATTTCTCTATCTTGGTTAGTACTGATGAATCTATGCCTCTTGTTCTTTTAGAATCTATTGCTTCTAAAACTTTATGTATTTCCACCAATGTAGGTGGTGTTTCTGACTTTTTATCTGCTGATTTTCTGTTAGAATTAGATAAACCTTTAGAATCTTCTGAAAAAATAGAATTATTAATTGAAAAGTTTAGTAATGAAATAAATTATGAAAATTATATTAATTACATCTATAATAATATTGAGAAAAATTTTGATATTTATAAAATTCTTTTAAAATATGAATCTATATGGAATAATATGTTAGATAGTAAATAATATGAAAAAAATATTAGTTTTCTTTACGTTTAATACATCTTTGAACGATTGGAAAAATTGTGGTATTTTAGAAAGAGAACTTTCATATTATTATAGATTATCTAAAAATAATGACATAAAATTTGAATTTTTAACATACGGTTCTGATTCTGATTTAGAAATTATTATAGATAAATCCATTACAATTAATCCTATTTTTAAAAATCAAAATAAATCAATAAGTAAAATATCTATTTTTTTTAAATCACTATTTTATATCTTTAAAAATAGGAATTATTTTTTTCAATTTGATATATATAAAACTAATCAAAATTATGGTAGTTGGATGGCTGTGTTATCAAAACTTTTATATAAAAAAAAATTAATATCAAGATGTGGTTATGACTTATTTCATTTCGCTACTTTAGAAAAAAGAATTTTTAAAAGTCTAATATCTTATTTCATATGCACAATTATTTATAATTTTGCTGATGTTGTCTTTGTTCCATCCGGCTATTATAAGTTATTTGTAAATAAATTCTTTTTTATTAATAAATCCAAAATTCATGTTATTCCAAACTTCGTAGACACATTAAAATTTAATTATATAAATACAAATAGATTTACAAATAGGGTAATCTTTCTTGGCAGATTAGAGCATCAAAAAAATTTAAAAAATATTATAGATATATTTACAAATAATAATTTTTATCTTGATGTCTATGGTAATGGTTCTCAAAAAAAAATATTATCAGATTATGCAAATAAAAATAAATCGAATATTACTTTTAATAATAGGATTAATAATGAAGAAATTCCTGATTTATTAAATAAATATAACTACTTAATTCTTTTTTCCACTTATGAAGGTAATCCTAAGATTTTACTCGAAGCAATGTCCTGTAGTTTATGTGTAATTGGTTCTAATGTTATAGGCATTAAGGATATAATTTCTCATAATCAAAATGGATTAATTTTTAATTTAAATAGTGCAGATAAAATAATTAAGACTATTTCTAAAATTACTAATGATGATTTACTAAGATTGAAGAATAATGCTAGAAGAACTATAGTTGATAATTTTTCATTAAATATAACATCTAATAAAGAACTTAAAATCTTACATAACTTAATCAATAATTAATTAATGAACAGTTAGACTCTTTTATTATATAAATAATATCATATAATTAAATTATGATAAATGTGAGTGTATTGATGCCAATTAAAGATTTAAGTGAATACACTTCACAAAGTATTGAAAGTATATTAAATCAATCTTATCAAAATTTTGAGCTTATTATTATAATTGATGGAGATAAAAATATAATAATTAATTTTTTAAATATAAATTATTATAATGAAATTAAGTCTTCTAAAATTATTATTTTAATTAATGAGTTTAATTTAGGTGTAACTAAATCTCTTAATATAGGCATAAAAAATTCAAAAGGAAAATATATTGCCAGGAATGATTCGGATGATATTTCTCACAATGATAGAATTATTAAACAACTAGCATTTATTGAATCCAACCCTAATTATAAAATAGTTGCCTGTGAGTTTAGAATTATTAATAAAAATCAAAAAGTTCTTAAACATAAAAAAATTAAAAACTTAGAAAAAAATAAATTGTTTAATTATTTAAACCCAATAGCACATTCAAGTGTTATGTTTACAAAAAAATTTATAGAAGAGCTAAATTACTATGATGAAAATATGTATACTTCACAAGATTTTGAATTATGGAGTAAAGCTTTTATTTTGAAACCAAAATGTATCGGCATTATGCATAAAGTTTATGTAGATATTAGAGTACACAAAAAATCTATTTCATATAATAATGAACTAATACAAAAAAAGAATTCAGTTTTAATTTGTATGCGTAATCGTTATCCTTCTAAAAATAGTTTTTTTATTAATCAAAAATTAGATTACCTCTACTTACATAAAAATACTTTATTAAGTCCAGACATGCTAATTGATTTTGAGGCTTTGACTTTTTGTTATATTGGCTATAATAATTTTTCTATTAAGGGGTTATCAAGATTGTTATTATTAATTAAAATTATTAAAATATATCTATTTCATAAAGGATTAGCTTTAAATTCGATTAAGACTGTTTTTATTAAGTAGATGTGTGGCTTTACAGGTTTCATCGACTTTACCAATCAAAATATAAATTATGATAATATTTTAAAAAAATGTAATTCTGATATTAGTTTCAGAGGTCCTGATGATGCACAAATTTATAGCGACCATGAAAATAGAATTTTTTTAGGATTTAGAAGATTGTCTTTTTTAGATTTATCGAATAACTCTTCTCAACCTATGTTTTCATTATCAAAAAAATCAATTATTTTATTTAATGGCGAAATATATAATTTTAAAAAATTAAAAGATAAGATTCTAAATAATAGTAATATATCTTCAGAATTATTAAAATCTGACTCACAGGTTATTGTTGAGTATATTTCTCTATTTGGAATAGAAGTATTTTTAAATGTTTTTAGTGGAATGATGTCACTAGTTTATATAGATCTACTAAATAAAAAAATCTATTTATTGGTTGATCACTTTGGTCAAAAGCCATTGTATTATAGTCTCCAAAAAAATTGTTTATATTTTTCAAGTGATATTCGAACAATTAAAAATAATGAAAAGTTTGAAAGAAAAATTATTTCTAATAGTATAGATAACTATTTATTTAAAAATTATATCTCCAGTCCTAATACAATTTATGAAAATATTTTTAAATTAAATTCATCAAATTTAATTTGTTATGATTTTTCAAATAATAATATTGAAAAAAAAAATGATTATTTATACTATAATAAAACAAATTTTGATAATTCGAAAAATATAAAAACTAGTATTCATGATACGCTTTCATCGTCCGTTGAAGAATGTTTGGTTTCAGATGTTAAATTAGGATGCTTCTTATCAAGTGGAATAGATAGTGCTTTAATAGCTTCAATAGCCAGTAAAAGATTAGATTATAAATTAGATAGTTTTACAATTGGTTTTAATGAAAATAGTTTTGATGAATCATCTGATGCAATTGAAATCAGTAAGCATCTAAACATAAAAAATGAAGTTTTTATTTTAACTGATAACGATATAAAAGATACTTTTGAGAAAATTCCATCTGCTTACTCTGAACCTTTTTCCGATTCATCTCAACTTCCATATTTATTTTTATCCAGTAAAACAAGCAACTTTGTAAAAGGTGTCTTAACTGGTGATGGTGGTGATGAATTATTTGGTGGTTATAATAGACACTTACAAGGCGTTTGGTATTTTAAAATTATTAAAAAGTATCCTTTTTTAGTTAATATTTTAAATTCTAAATATTTCAAAATGCTCTTTAAAAAAAATACTTCATTGTTGAATAAACTTTTAGAAAAAATTTTAAAAATCAATTATGCTGGAGATAAAATATCAAGAATGATAAATGCTTTAAATCAAAATAATATATATAATTTTTATGATATTTTAACAAGTCATTGCTCTTATCATAATTATTCTATTATTAAACCACAATTAAATTATTTTCAAACAGATAATAATGATTTAGAAAAAAAAATGATGTTATTTGATCTTAATTATTTTTTGCCTAATGATTTAATGGTTAAATCTGATAGAGCTTCAATGTTTAATGGATTAGAAGCAAGATCTCCCTTCTTAAATAAAAATTTATTTGAAGAATCCATTGGTCTATCAAAAGAAGAATTATTCTATAATGGAATAAAAAAAAACCCTTTAAAAAAATTATTATCTATTTATATTCCTGATAAATTAATATCAAAAAAAAAGAAAGGTTTTGTAGTTCCTATTGATTCATGGCTTAAGGGAATTTTAAAAGAATATGTTTTTTACTATCTTTCTGAAACAAAAATTAAAAATTCTCCATTAAATAAAAATTATATAAAATATATTTTAAATTCGTTTTATAAGGAAAATAAAGGTCTACAGTATGAATTGTGGGATATTTTAATTTTTCAAATGTGGTATGAAAAATATCATTAAATTATGAAAATTTTGATGATAACAAATGAATATAATAATTTTTTTAAATTTAGATATGATTTAATTAATTTTTTAATAAATCAAAAATCATCTCTAAAACTATCTTTATTAGCTAAATTTGATGGATACGAAAAAAAATTTTCGTCAGATGAAATAAATAAAAATAATATTAATATATCCTCTAGAGGATTAGGAATAAAATCAAATATTAGTAATTTTTTTAGTATAATAATAAATATATTTAGAATAAATCCAATCGTAATTATAACTTTTACCATCAAACCAAATTTTTTTTTATGTATTCTAAAGTTTTTTTTTAGATTTAAATTAATCATTAATATAACAGGACTGGGAGAAATTTTTTTAAACAAAAATTTAAGTTATAGAATAATTAGATTTTTTTTTATTAAATTTTTATCTCAATCAAATACCATCATCTGTCAAAATGAAGATGACAAAAAATTTCTTATTTCTAAAAATTCGAAACTTAAAAACAAAATCAAATTAATACCTGGTTCGGGAATTAAAATTCTTAAATTTAATTTTTACCATAATGAAAAAATTAATTTTTTATTTGTCGGTAGAATAATAAAAGAAAAGGGGGTAGTTGAATTTATTCAAGCTTCAAAAATTATATCAGAAAAATATAAAAATATTGTTCAATTCACAATTATCGGTCAAATTTATGATAAAAATAAATTTAATTCACATTTTTTCTCATTATTAAAAAAATCAAATATTAAATATCATGGATACAAGGAGAATATTCTTGAATATATTAAGCGATCTAGTTGTATTGTTTTACCAAGTTATAGAGAAGGTCTTTCAAGATTTTTACTAGAAGGTTTAAGTCTCGGTAAACCTATAATCACAACTAATGTCCCGGGTTGTAAACAATTGGTTAAGAATAATAAGAATGGATTTTTAGTAAATTCAAAAGATGTTAACTCTCTTGTTAATGCAATTACTAGTTTTATCGAATTATCTGATAAAAAAAAATTACAATTTGCTATAAATTCTCATAAGTATTCAAAATTTTACTCTTCAGATAAAGTTGATAATTTATATTTAAAATATATTAATGAATTAATTTAAATGTATAATTTAATTGCTAGTTACGTTCCAATTTTATTAATTATGATAATTTCTTTTTTTTTATCTAGTTTCTTACATCTACAAGATAAAAATAAAATTATTAATTATTTTTTAAAAGTAAGAGTTTTCCTTTCGGGAGGTTTCTTTTATTTTTTTATTTTTTTATACTATTATGATAATTTAAATTTAGTCATTTTTATTTTTATGACCTTAATGTTTTTAGTTGGAATTTTAGATGACAGATTTGATTTAAAAATTTCTCTAAGATTTCTAAGTACTTTTAGTTTAATTTTAATATTTTTGATTCTTGATAATACTTATATTACATATTTTAATTTTTTATCTAGTCCTAATTTAATATTAAATACTATCTTAACAATCACTTTTCTTCTTGGATTTCTTCATATGACAAATATGTCTGATGGAAAAAATGGTCATTTGATGACATATGTTTTGTTTATTTTATACTTTTCTCTTTATAAAATTGGTTTTGATGAAATTGACTACTTTATTTTTATTCTTTTATCATCATCAATATTCTTTTTATTATTAAATCTGTTGAATCTATGTCAACTTGGTAATTCTGGTGTTATTATTTTATCTTTAATTATTTATTTTATAATAAAAGACAATTATGATTTAAATTATATGAGTGAAATTGATATTTTTGTTTTATTTTCTTTTTTAATTTTTGATGGAATTAGAGTATCCTTTCTTAGAATTAAAAATAAAAAATCGCCTTTTAGTAAAGATTTACTACATATGCATTTTTTGTTTAAAAAATGGCACTTAGGTTATTTCGTAATTTTCTTTAATTATAGTTTATTGCTGCTTATTTTTATTAATATAGACCTTAAATTCTATATTGATTTTCTGTTATGTTTATTTTTTTATATAAATGTTCTATTCTTATCTAAATTATTAAATAATAATAATTTTTTTAACTTAAAATTATGAATAAAAATTTATTAAATATATCTGACTTAACTAAAAATGATATATTACAGATTTTAGATTTTTCTTATCACCTTGATAGAAATAATGATAAATTTCTTATTAATAAAAATATTGGCTTAATTTTTGAAAAGTATTCCACTAGAACTAGGTTATCCTTCCAAGTGGGCATAAACCAACTAGGTGGCAATCCTATAGATATTAGATTTGAAGAATTGAATTTACAGAGAATAGAGTCTCTTGATGATACTTTTAAAATTTTATCTTTATATCTTGATGCAATTATATTTAGAACTAACAGTCACTCAAAATTAATTATTGCTTCAGAAGCTTTTAATAAACCAATAATAAATGGACTATCTGATCTTTCTCATCCATGCCAAATAATTTCAGATCTTTTCACAATTAAAGATCATTTTAATTCTTTAGATGGTTTAGCAATTAGTTGGTTTGGTGATATGAACAATGTCTTATTTAGCTACTTTGATTTATTAAGAATTTTTCCTGAAATAACTTTTAATGTTTTTACTAATAAGGATATATATAATAAAAAGATATCTGAATTCCCAGCTTCTAAAAATATAAATTTTTATTTTGAATTAGAAAATAAAATCATTAGTGAATCTAATTGTATTATGACAGATGTATTTTGTTCAATGAATGATATTGATAATAAAAATGAAAAATACCTTAAAAAATTCCAAGTTAATAAAAAACTAATGGAATTAACTAATTCTGATTGCATATTTATGCATTGTTTGCCAGCCAATAAAGGATTTGAGGTTACTGAAGATGTATTAAATGGCAGTCAGTCTATAATTATGAAACAGGCAAAAAATAGACTGACTGCACAAAAAGGCATTTTAAAATGGTTAAATATTTAAAATTTTTTATCTTTTTAATATTTTTTTTAAATAGTTGTGAAGTAGTTAATAGACCCCTTAAGAAGTATCAACCATTAAATAAATTAATTTATGTAGATGTGATTGAAAAAAAAATAATTGAAGACACATACGTTAAAAGTATTTATTCTAATAGAACTCAAAATTTATTAACACAATGGCTAGAGAATAGCATTAAAACTAATGGATTTGATGGTTATATTGAAATAAGAATATTAGGCTTAAATAGTAGGGAGAATGAAACTGATAGTGGTGTAATTATTAATATTTCTGCAAAAATAGAATTATCGCTATTTAAATCTGCTCTTGATAGTAAGAAAATAATTCTAATTAATGGAGAAGAATATGGTCAACTGATTGGAGACTTTACCTTAAATGATAAATCTACAGAGGTTGACAATATTATTAAAAGATTAATAGAGAAATTTAGTATGAAATTATTTAAAGAGCTAAATTAATTTTTCCAATAAAATGGAGATAATAATATTAATAGTGTAATTATTTCCAGCCTACCAAATAGCATAGCTAGTGAAAGAATATATTTGGAATAGTTTGATAAAGTACTAAAATTACCTTCTACTCCTATAATATCTCCTAATCCAGGTCCTACATTTGAAATAGAGGTAGCTGCCGCAGATAAGCATGTCATTAAATTATAGCCATCAAAAGAAAGAAGAAGAGCAATAAAAACAAATGAAAGTATGTATAAAAAGAAAAAACTTGTAACTGAATCAAAACTAGCCTCCGGAATAGTATTACCATTAAATTTTGAGGCAAAAACACCGTGAGGTTTAATTAATTTACGAATATGATTTTTAACTGAAAGAAATAAAATTTGGAATCTAAAGATTTTCAATCCACCCGTTGTTGAACCTGCACACCCACCAATAAACATTATAAATAAAAATAATACTGATGAGTAGTTTCCCCAATCTTCAAAATTATCACTAATGTATCCTGTGCCTGTAATTATCGAGATTGAATTAAAAGATATGGAGATTAATTTATTTTCAAATGAATTATTTATTCCACTCCCAATAATTAAATATAAAGAAATGATAAGTACAAATATTATTAATAAAAATAATCGAATTTGCTGATCTTTAAATAGTATAAAAGGGTTCTTTAATGAAATCTGAGCTATTAATATAAAAGGAAAACTACCAATTATCATAAATACTATAGTAGTTAAAAGGATCTTATTGCTATCAAAGAATGCTAAAGATTCATCGTGTGTTGAAAATCCTCCGGTTGATATAGTCGTAAATCCATGAGCAATTGAATCAAATAAGGTCATTCCAAAATAATAATAAAAAGAAATACAGAAAATTGTTAAGCTTATATAAATAATAAATATTTTTGAAACTACAGATGTTATTCTTGGTAAAAATTTTTCATAAGGATCGTCTCCCTCCATATGAAACAACTGCATCCCACCAATTTTTAAAAAGGGCAAAACTGAAATTGCTAAAACAATAATTCCAATACCACCTAACCATTGCAATAAAGCCCTCCACATTAGAACCCCTTTTGGCTGTATATCTAAATCATTAATAACAGTTGATCCAGTAGTGGTAATTCCACTCATAGATTCAAATATTGCATCAACAAAACTTAAATTTGTCTTAGCGAACATAAAAGGTATTGAGCATATTAATGCCATAACTATCCATGATATGCCGGTCAAAAAAAAAGCTCCCTTTAAGTTTAATTTCATTTCTGCGTCTTTATTTATAATTATGAGTGAACCGCCAACTACAAGATAAACAATGAGCGGTACTGCATATGCCTGCCATTGGTCAGTTTTGTATATAATTTCAGTTAT
>Ga0114998_10001122_pt1 | contig 20436 bp, 16 predicted proteins | sample ArcticOcean_MG_C_5_FD_87044 | JGI IMG/M metagenome (GOLD analysis project Ga0114998, IMG submission 87044) | Marine microbial communities from western Arctic Ocean - ArcticOcean_MG_CB4_138 | ecosystem: Environmental > Aquatic > Marine > Oceanic | place: Arctic Ocean: Canada Basin | collected... | reverse complement strand
TTTCCATGCGAGCACTCGATCGTTCGCAGAAGCCAGCGATGATTCGATCGAGAGAGCAGAAGAGGCTATCGCGCACGAATGGGTCGACGAAGACGGTTCGTTCGAGCTCGCGTATTTCCAATCAAAGCAGCGCATCGACGAAACAAATCGTGATGGGAAAAAAGATAATCCAGAGACGATGCAGGAGTTATTCGATTGGGCAATAAAGAACTCAGATCAAGCGCGATTACGCGAGTTAGCGGCAGAGATGAAAAAGTTACCAGATGAGGCCAGCGACGGTGAAGAAAAGGTCTCGAATTCGAGATTTACGAAGGAAGAGCTGGAGCAGAAGAGGAGGGATATACGCGAGATCCTGGATCAAATGGCGATGAACCCGACCGAGGTCGAGATCTTGAAAGAAGTCGTGGAAGTGTTTTCTGAGAAGGCGAACGAGATGAGGGTGAGAGTGAGAGCTCTGGAAAGATTGGATGATATGGTCGCGCAAATCGATTTGGCGTTTGATTTTCATACGATTATGGGCCTGAAGCCTTTATTATCGGTTATAGAGGACGAAGGGGAGATGAGCGAGGTGAGGGCGCACTCGTGTCAAGTTTTCGCGACGGTGACTTCGAATTTTGAGAAGATACAAGAGATCGCTGCGGATGATTTTAATGCCGTGAGCGTGTTATTGAACGCGACGAGTTTGGCGTTTGAGAAGAAGGACGACGTAGTCGCGAAGAAGTGTTTGTTCGCGTTGACCTCGCTTACGAGGAACGTGAGACGATTGAGAGAGGATTATTTGTTCAACAGTGATGATTTCGTGATGGGGAAAATGGACCACGCGAAATATTTGTTCAAAAGTTCTTTAATCACTAAAAAGTCATTAATCGCCGACGCCGTATGGACGAGAACGGCTAATTTTTTGAGCGATATCGTCATCAACGCAAAACATGATGGACGTTTGACAGACACGGAAACGGAATTAGTAGCCAATTTGTTCAAAGACGATTTAGATGCAATTAAAGATGCTGCGAAGCAAGTACAAGTGCGATTCAATTCGCAAAACGTTTCCGAACGCGAAGCGGCCGCGCACTTAGCTCTTGCGATGATCGATAGTAAAGATGAAACGTTTAAACGAGAGTTCAGAAAAATTGAGTTCGAACACGATTTGCTTTCGCATGAAGTGAACTTTCCGAAAGATTCGTTGGACTTCAGGCATTTAATAAAGGATATTCAGCGCGCGTTTAAGAAAGGAACGCGCGACGAATTATAGTCATCGTCAGACTTGTGCAGTGGTTTGTAATAGTACTGTTGAAGTAGTACACCGAGACACGCGCAATAAAGAAATAGATTAAGCATAGCACGCCGATTTTTTTATTGGTACCAGCATAATATTTATTCACAAAAATCGAACACACGCAAAATCCTTCTTTCTTTCATTCTTCTCTCTCGCTAATGATAATAGTAGACAAATTGAAGTCTATTATTGATTGATTTGATTTGATTGATTAAAGACGATCTCTCGGGCCCTTGACAGCTTCCTTTTGCGGACCAACCGTGATCGGCAATTTCGCATCCTTCGCACCTTTACCGCCAAACACCAAGCACGCCGCTCCGCCGGATAACGTCAAGAACGAATACATCGCTTCGCGTCTGCCCAAACCTTGCGCCGCGTTTTCAAAGAATTTCGCTTGTTGGTCCGGGTATCTAGCAGAGGATTCGACGCCATAGACGTCCCACGCACCTGTCGTGGATTCGACGTCGCCGAGGTCGAAGTATACCGACTCGTCGCCATATTTCGCAGAGACTTTCTTTTGGACAGATCTAGGAAAACACAGTAGTGAAGTAAGTATTAACATATATATATAAAGAAGATTAAAGAAGAGCGTAATATAAGAAACAGACAAAGGATATCAAACAGCGTTGAGAGAGATTGAGATTGAGAGTGAGAATGAGAAGTTTTTGAGTCCGCACGAGCCTACTGTCATAAACAAAACCAACAATCACCATTCATCGTTCCAATCTGTGCCTGAGGATATCACGTTCCCAGCAAGCATCACGAAAAACGAGTCACACGTGAGAACAACATACCTGCGAGATTTCATAGAAGTCTTCGCGACGACTTTGCATCCAGTAAACGTAGTTGATTGAAGCGCGAACATTTTATATCGTATTAATAATTCGCAACGTGTGTTAATATGAAGAAACGTGTATTGGAATTTTTCGGTTACGCGCTTATTTATGTTTGTAATGATATGTTCTGCAGATGGTCTAAAAAAGATGATTTAGTATTATGATGAGAGCTTTCTGTGTGAATGAAGATATGACCCCTAAATCCTTAAAGCGGAGGCGATGCGCGCGGCTAAACTCATAACCTTGAACGGCTTCGCACTGCTCAAACTATTAATGGCATCAACAGTCAACGGGCACGAGTCCGTGATGAAGAAGTGCTCGAAAACGTCCTCTTCGTTTTTCGGTTCAGTGAACTTCTTCCACGAAGAGTTTGGGAAAACGGCGTGCGTGACGTAGGCGGAGACTTTTGTCGCCCCTTTGGCTTTGAGCAAGCGCATGCATTCGATTAACGTACCTCCGGATTGAACCAAGTCGTCTACGATGACGACGTGTTTGTTCATTGGGTTTCCTTCTTTTAAAGTAACGATTCTTTTATCGCCCTCGCGGACTTTCGTGCATACGACTTCCTCGAATTCGGATTCAAAGAAACCGTGGAATCGTTTACACGCGCCTTCATCTGGGTACGCTATAGCAATCTCTTCGCTACCGTGTTTTTTTTTCAACGAGTCCAATTCTTCTAGAAGTAAAGGGATCCCGGAATCAAACAAAGGAGATACTCCGTCGCCGAAATAAAACCTCTCCTGTAACGCGTGTATATCAAAAATAATAGTCGACGTTGGTCCTCCTCTAGACGAAGGTATGTTCGACAACATTCGCGCTAAAGTCACCGCCGTAGGCACTTCGCCCTCCTTATCAACTCTCTCGAACGTCCCAGTCGGGAAAAATGGTAAAATTAACGTAAACGAAGCGACGAACATCTTCGGTAACGAATAGACCACTGATATTTGTTCGAATATCGTCGCCGCGTCGTGGAACGACGCCAAAAAAGCGACATGTCTACCCCTAATGTCCTCTGCGTTATCTATGAATATGTTCGGGTATCCGTCCGGGAACCGGCGCCATTTTATCGTGCCGAGCTCAATCGCGTCTGTATGCGTAACGCGTACGACGCAACATTTTTATACATCATAAAACGTTTAAAATCAAGAGTTCTCTTTCGTTAGTTAAAATCGCCGTCGCAAAAGTACTAAAAACGACTCATCAGAGAGAACACAAAAATCGAATTTAAAACAGCCCTTCAAAAACGAACGATACTAATCGATCACGATACCTCCATCCGAACTCTCGACTTCCTTAGCCATCTTCTCCATCTCTGGACAATAGAACAAAATCTTCTTCATGGTCGAACGCTCGTGCTGTGACGAAATCGTTTGCGTCAATTTATTACTGTTATTGTTCTGCATGACGATGATTATTTATTTACTTATTTATTACCGGTTTTGTACGTATTTATTTATTATTACGAGCTCTGTTAGATATATGGACACAGTAAAAGAGCGAAGGCGTATAAACTGCGCGCGAGATCTCAACAAAAATCAATTTATTACTTCACAAGTGAATAAAGTCGATGTTATGCCGTTGTCAAATTTCAATCAGCCAAGTTGTTGTGGGGAAACGCGAGAAATGGGGAAAAGAAGAAGTTTTTTTGAATTTCAAAAACGCAGCTGAGCAGCACATGCGCTTCATTTTTCGCATTACTTTACGAATTCGATGGATGACTCTGCACGACCTTTGAGATCGATCGAGAACGAGCGCGACAACGACAAGGACGTCAGGAATAATAAGAGCGAGTATGAACTCGAGCGCGATAGGAGAGTAGCCATGAATAACGCACGAATGGAACAGATCGGGATCAAGCGAGCGATGGAGAACTTGAACGAAACTTTTACGAAGAAGAAGAAGAAGAATAGTGGCAGTAAGAGAAAGCGCGAGTTGAAGCGCGAAGAAGAAGAAGAAGAAGAAGAAATCGTACCAGCGAGAGTGACGAGGAGGCAGGCGATGATCGATGGGGAAACCGTCGAAGAACGCGAATCGCGTGAGTTAGCAGAGTCTCAAAAAGCTTTGATTGATAATGCGAAGGGTTATGGTCAGAATAAGTCGATGAAGGCGAGAGGAAACGGATTAGAGTTCCCGAATATGGAAGAGGAATTCCCGAACAGTGCAGGGATTTTCGCACCGTTTAGTTTGAAAACGCACAGGACGAATGGGGTAATTACAATACTTGATATCGGGAAACCCTTGACGAAGTCGCAGAGCGAGCTCGAGGCGTTTTGGTCCAGACGCGGCTGTCTCTTTCATCACCCGTATTTGCCTGGATTTCGAGCAGAGAGAGTTTTTCAAGGAAAATTATACACGATGGAAATATCAAACGATCATTCAATGTCGAAACCGTTGTTTTCTGTGATTGATAAAGAGAGCGGGAAAAGTTTCGTCGGTGAAACGCCGACGGCACCTTGGTACGATTTAGTGACGAGCAAACGCTTAGGGACGAGAATCAGTGGACCGCAATATTTTGGCTTTTCCGAAAGAATGACCATGGCCGCAATCGCTTGCGTTATCGATGACGAAACGCTCGAAATTTGTAAAAACAAAGGATACTCATGTACTAAAAAGGGGTAGCTTAGAAAGCTTGAAGATTCCAATAATAATACTGGTAGCTAATGACTAACAAAGTAATAATATGCCAAAACATATATACTGTACAGTACGCCCTCTGATACTTATATAATAACCTTTAAGATTCTAATAACAATAATAACTAAAGCTTATTCATACTAAATACACTATAACTCTATCAATATATGCGCCCGCAATATTTCGCCCTCGGATACTTCTCCAACAACTCTGGCCACATCACAAACACGACATCAACGATTCTCAAATGATAACACAAATACCCACTCAAACTCAATCGTTTCGTCCTCGCAACGCTTTCTACGTATATAACCTTACATAAACTATTAAACCCAAAAACTTTCAAAACAAACGCCGACGCGATAACCGGAACGCACGTCCCAGGGCCGTTCGCGAGCACTAACGCTGGCTTCACCGAAACGTAATGCCAAAACGACATCACGAACGCGTTCATGGTCGTAAAAATCGACGTAAAATAGCTCTGCTTAACCTCTCTCGCCCTCGGTACTCTCAAAATCTCAAACGCTTTCTTTCCTTCGTCGTCGTTTCCAGTTCCTACCAATAAGCTCTCCTCGAAGCTTTCTATTTTATGCAAACTACTACAATCAGTGCTCGCTAGAACGTACGCGCGCTTACGAAACATCTTCCTTAAATTCGATCGTTCGAACGATCGAAGTATTTTTAGCATCTCGGCCGTATGTCCACCGGAGCCACACACGCATAATAATCTTCTTCCCCTTCCTTTAACGTTCTTGAGATCTTCGACTGCGTCTTCGTCTTCACAGTCAAACGATCGTAGTTTCCTTCGATCGCCTTTAATGATTACGAGCACTCGTAATAAAAAAAATGAACAAAGAAGAACGAGGAAAACGAATAAATCGAACGCGTGTTCGTGGACAATCGAGTTCATTTTTTCCTTAAGCGCGCATGCGCTTGGCTTCAAAATAAAAGTAGTGTCGTAAAAGTTTTGGAAATTCTCTTTCAGCGGCCGAAATAACTAACTTTTTGTGATTTTCATTTCCTTGCCGCTCTCTCTCTATCCTCTCTCTCTTTTGCGTCGATAAAATGATGACAATGAAGAGTATTGAAGCGCTCGGAGCTTCGTTTTTGGTGTCGTTGATATCACTCGTCGGTGTTTGCTTCGTGCCAGTGTTTGAAGCGTTTGTTGAGAAGAAGAAGAAGAAGAAGAAGAAAACTGACGACGACGACGAGGATGATGAAGATACAAAGAGGATAAGTTTTGTGCGAGAACTGAGTTTATTCGGCTCTGGGGCGTTGCTTGCCGATGCGGCGACGCATGCGATTCCTAGCGCGTTTAAGGATTCGAGAACGAACGAGTTTGCTGGAATCTGGTTCTTGAGCGGAGCGTTAAGTTTTTATGCACTGGATTTGTTCATCAGGAAAAGATTGAGCTTAACGTCTTCTTCTTCTTCTTCGAGAGATGGAAAACATCGTAATCATCATCACCACCACTATAGCAGTATTGATTCTTCTGGGTGGTTGAATCTGTTTGCCGATGCTCTGCATAATTTTACCGATGGAGTTGCGCTCGCCGTATCGTTTAAGAGCGGGAACGGAATCGCGAAAGCGTTCGCTTTGGCCGCGCACGAGCTCCCTCAAGAAATCGGAGATTATGGCGTATTAAGAGTAGCTGGGTTTTCACATTGGGATTCATTAGCGTTTAATTTTTTAAGCGCTATGATGTCGATGTTAGGCACGGCGTTCGCGTGGTATATTGGCGCTATGAGCGAAAAGGCCGAGATCGCGATGGAATCGTTTACAGCTTCTGGTTTTATATTCGTTGCAATTTCGCAAATCGTTTCTTCTTCTAGTTCGTTGGAAGCAAAATCGCCGCATTTTATTAAAGACTTCGTCATGGTACTTTTGGGTGTACTAGTTGTTATTCAAGTTCACGGGATGTTTGCGTGTTGTAGTGACCACGATCACGATTTACATGAATACCATCATCATCATCATCATCATAATCACGACAACAACCAACATCATCACGATGAGCACTGAGTAATAGCAGAGTTATTATATATGTTTCCATTATTATCATTAAAAGTAGTAGTAGTAGTAGTAGTCATAGTAAGAATAGTAGTAAGAATAAATTATCATCAATCAATCAATTAAACTTAAACTTTCCCCCCGTGCACGTGTCTACAATCCGGATTCTTCATCTGATCCAACTCCTCGACTTCGGGAATAACTTCTGGGTAAACAACCTTCACTACAGCTTCTAATTTCTCATACTCCTCTCTCGCTTTCCCAGCTTTACCCATGAATGAGTTAATTCTATCGTAATCTTTCGCCCCCTTTAGCCTTTGCTGCTGCACTCTTATTTCGTGACATAACAAATTCACTCGTAACTCTTTCAAACGCGCGACCGTCGACGCTCGGTTATCTCTCGATTGCGTCCATTCCGAATGCATTTGTTGAATGTGCTGCGGTACTCCAACACCATCGAAATCAGTACCTCCAATATCCCCTCCTTCCATGAACATCTTCTCCTTATCCATGCCGATCATCGGTTGACTCTCGCGCGCTCTGGCCCCTCCAGAAACTAAACACACATCCGCTTGCCTCTTACACTCCTTCGCTTGCATTGCACACCACTGCCCTTGCTCGCGTCCAGGCATTTGCTCCGAGTTCCAATCTCCTACGTATACTCCTAACGTGAACGCAACGAACACGATCGACGCGAGCACCGTGAAGAACCTCTTCTTCTCCATGACTAAACGATCCACCCAATCATGTAAAGCGATCCATTGATTTCGTTGGTTCTCTTTCCGTTGTTGCATAGAGGCGAGGACTTGCGCTGACTGCTGTTGTTGTTGCTGTTCTAAATCATCTCCTTGTTTCTCTTTTTGTCCCATCTTCGCTCTCGCGTTTATTATTCGTAAATAGATAGATAGATAGATAGTAAACAGTGCGCAGTATATTTCGCTCTGTGTAAATAAACTTCTCTCGCGCTGAAAAGGAGGAACTTGGTGTAAACTGATTTCTTTGAACAATTTAGGGTTTATCATTAAACCCTAAACCCCCTTTTATAAATCCTAAACCCTAAACAGTATAACAGGGCATTGAAGTGTTTTTAAAACGCTTCAATTGAAGGCGAGAGAATAAATAAAATAAAGGGATATAAAAGAGATATAAATATATATCGTAATCATGGGCGTGTATAAGAAAATGAAGAACGGTTTGAAGAAAACGCTCGGGAAAAAGGTCTTAGGCGATCGCACGAATACTGCGAACGAGGTCGCGAGTAAGAAAGCGAGATTTAACATCAAGAGGGGGAAGAAGAACGGGATGATCAGTTGTACGACGACGGTTGAGAACGGTAGTAGTAGTAATAATAATAATAACAATAAGTTTACACCGGTTGAGATTTTGGATGTTTTTGCCGATAACGCTACGAATGAAGGAGAGGTTTTGAACGTCACGAGAACATCTTCGTCAGAGTCTTCCTTAGATGAAGCGTCGTCGTCGTTGAATGGGGAAGAGGAGGCGAAGAGTTCGAGAGACGCGCTCGAGGCCTGGGTAACGAAGCTTGGTTCGAAATCAATCAGCGAAGAAGAAGAAAAAGAAGAAGTTATTAGAGTATTAGAAGAGGAAGATAGTGCGCCGACGAAAGAGAATGATGATGTCGTGTTCTCGAGCAACGTCGTTAGCGCGGTGAAAGCCGCCTCTTCCTTTCAGGCGGACGGAGAAGAAGATGAAGTAGAGTTTGATTTATCAGAGAGCGAGTTCGGCGGTTCACCGATTCAGCGCATATCATCACTTGTTGTCGAATCCGTCGTCGATGAAGAGGTCTTTTTAGGAGATGTCGACGAAGTAGAGGAAGAGAAAGCTTTAGAATCGTATCTTTTCACGCCAAAACCGCCAGCTCAGAAGAAGGAACATTTTTCATATGAATTGGATACTCCTCCGTTGTGCTCACATTTCTTATGTGCTTCGAATGCACCGAATGTTCTAAAGAAGGCTACGCAATCCACTCGTTTATCGCTTGCTATGTGGGACTTAAGTTCGATCTCACCGACCCCGAAGATTCTTAAAACGAAGATCATGAAGAACATGTCCGCAATGGATTTGGCGATGGCTGCTGGTGCAATGGCTGTCGTGCTTAATTTTTTTATGCCGTCGTTCTTAAGAGCTACGTTTTAGATATTTTACTATGCTTATTATTATTATAAATTAATTGAATTTTTTGTGTCTCTCGCAAAGGTCTTTACGTAAGAAGGTTTAAAAAGTGAGCACGCTGGGAAGCGCATCATTATATTTTGTAAACTACGTACTAGCTTATATATTATTAGTATTTCAATTGATTAAACGTTATTGAAATCATCGTCTACTATCATTAATCTCATGCCGCCGCTTTTGTTGTTATTTTCTGTACGAGGACTCTTGATCACAGAGTCCCTAATCTGCCCATGAGCGGTTTCGGCATCTTTCTCGATCGTCCCCTTCATCATCAACAAGAATATTCCGCAAATGAACCACATGCTAAACGCTACATTAAATGCACTTTGTCGACCTTTGAAAACGACAATTAAACCTGCTATGAATACTGGTCCTAAACCTTTACCAATATCGTCCACTTGCGCGTAACAAGCGAAAACTGAACCTCTCGTTTCTGGCGGGTTGATGTTCATGAGCACAGCACGCACGTTCGGCGGCGTCATTGAACATAAAATACCAGTCACGAAACAGGAAAAGTATAAAAGTGACTCGGATGGTCCAAAATACGTCGAATTAACGAAATAATACGACGGCAACGCGCCGAGCATAGTACTAATACCCATCAATAAAGCTACCGAACTCTTATCTTTGTTATATAATCTTTGTCCCCAAATACCGCCAGAAATCACGCCCAAGCCGCCGCCTAAACCGAACAAAGTAACCGCCGCCGTTCCTTGACCGACGGTTAACCCTCTATTTGCGTGTAAATAATCAACAAAATAGGCATTTAAAACACCCCATGGTATTGTACCAAACACGCCTTGAATGAATACTAACACGTTCGTGCGCACTTTAAGTTGTCGAACGAGTTTTCTCCTATCCATTTTCCCGGAATAAATCTCTATCTCTGATGCCGAGAGCTGCGAGATTATATCATCAGGTTCTTCTTCTTCTTCTTCCATCGTTAGTTTCTTCTTGTTCTTGTTCTTCTTTTTCTTTTCGTTTTCATTTCCTAATTCTTCTTCCTCTTCCTCTTCTTCCTCTAAAACGACGACGGTGCCGATGATGGGCACTTTTTTGTTCGCCGCGACCACGTTCATATCCATCCCACCTCGCACTGGCTCTTCTACTATAACCCACGTCAGAAACGCAAAAAAAACAGCAGGTGCAGCAGAAACAACAAAAGGCAGCTTCCATCCATACTTTGGTCCAATCGCACCGGACATTATTTGCCCAAACGCTATTCCAGCTCCAGTAGCGATCGTTAAAAAGCTCGCGACTTTCGCCCTCGTCTTATGACTGAACAAATCGCCGCATAACGAAAACAACAAAGGCAAGCATCCACCGACGGCTATGCCAGTCATTGCCCTGCGTAAGTTTAAAACAAAAGTAAAGAGATGGATAGAGATACATTTAGTATAACAAAACACGTTCAAAGAAGTAGAAGAAAGAAGGAAAGAATGAGAGAGAGAGAGAGTGAGAGACCGTACGCTATAACTAACTCACCGTAACGCGAACAACTGCCAATACGTCTTCACCCAATACGTAGCCAAACACGGCCCTTCCCCAATCAACGCGGTCAAAAAAAACAATCGAACCCTCCTATCGGTCCTATCACACATCCATCCAATGATCAAACTCGCCGGGCTCCCGACGACGAAGAACGCGAGCTGTAACCACCCGCCCAATTTCACGTCCTTCTCCTGTTCATCGAATCCGAACTCTAACGCGGCCTGCGATAGGTTCGGTGCCAGTAAGTTCTGATCCGCGTACAGAAACGCGGATGTCGCGGTCATTAACGCCACTGCCTTATATCGCGTTCTTCTCTCCTTCTTCGAGTCTTCAGCTTTCATCTGCGTCTGAGTGGCTCGAGCATCATCGGATAAAATATTCACATCTACTTCGTGATTGGTTCGAACTATGAAACGTTCTGTCATGCCGATAGATTCTTCCGATGACATTCCAGCGAACGATTCACGCGCACGATTTCAAAACAGAGACTACTCTCTCTCTCTTTCTTTCTTTCTTATCTCTGCCGATGCGACGAAACTAATGGAGAGCGTATTGTATTTACGTTTTACGTTTTGGAGAATAGATACGAATTTTAGGTGATTTTGAATGGATGAAAGGACTAAAGCGCTTCATAGAAACGAGTTATGCGCACGGCGCATTCGGTCACAATCGCTCGCAATCAAATCAAGCAAGTGCAGAACAAGACTACGATATTCGCGATAGGAAACAATCGAGCATCGTTCGTGAGAGCGTTTACTGCCGCAGTCGTCTGTGCCTGTTCCAGCAGTGAATCCGTATCGAGTGCGTCAGAGAGCACTTGGGCACGCGGGATGAACTTTAGTGAATATGAACGACCGAAACCGTACGTGGTCGAAACCGGCGAAAGCTGCGATAAGGTCGTCGTGTTCTTACACGGTCTAGGGGATACTGGCAAAGGTTCGTTTTATTCGTTTTACAGTCCTCGTTTATGGTCGATTTTCGTCAATATGTTTTAGAACACCTAATATAAGAGAGAGAGAGTTCACGCGCACACGTGCTTTATATTTTATTATGCGATACGCACATCCAGGGTGGTCAGATATTCCGCAATCCTCGGCGCTTGGAGAGATTAAGGACTGCAGATGGATATTCCCGAACGCGCCTAGGATTCGGATTACTTTGAATAACGGCATGGAGATGCCGGGGTGGTTCGATATGAACGCGTTAGAGCGCGATAGGTTAATCGATGATAAAGGGATGATTGAGAAGGCGGCGATGTACGTGGACTCGATCGTCGAAGAGCAAATGAAGAATGGAATTAAGGCAAAGAATATCGTCGTCGGCGGGTTTTCTCAAGGAGGAGCGATTGCTCTCACGCACGCTTTGAAAAGTAAATATGAGATCGGTGGTTATGTTGGTCTAAGCACTTATTTGCCCATGTCGAGTTCGTATGAGAAAGAATCGCTGGATAAGAAAAAGGAGGGTGTTAAAGTCTTTCAAGCCCATGGTACCGCAGACCAAGTTTTAAGATTTGATTACGGTACGTTGAGTAGCGAGAAATTGAAAAGCTTAGGTTTCAACGTTCAGTTCGAGTCTTACGGCGGGATGGCGCATTCGGCGTGCGCTGAAGAACTGGACGACTTGAAAGATTTTCTAAACAAGCTGTTCGATTAGATATTTATATATATTATTGTTTAACTACCAAGAAGACCAATGATGACGACGATGATTAAGATGACGAGGACGGCGACGATGTCTATGAAGTACTTGCACATCAACACCTAGGTGTTGATGTAAATAGTATGTTCCAAAACGTGTTTGCCATTCTACTGGACCAATCAGCTACAAATTTAACGAACAAATTTTCATCGTTGTTTGTTATTTGTTGTTTTGTTTCTCTTTTATTTCTTTTCCATTTTCGGGTTCCACCAACGGTGTAAAGTCCCCACCTGCGAGTGCGTCGATAGCCTTTTCCTCTATTCTTGTTGCTTCCGCTTTTGCAATTCTGTCTGTAATCGTCTTCTCTGTCGCTCCTAATTCAATGGCCAGCTTCTCTAGCGCAAAGTTTCTGGCGTTCAATTTATCTATTTCTTCTTGTAACTCGGCTATTGTTTTTAATTTTCTCGCTCGAGAGCGCGCGGCGGATTGCCTATTTTTGTAAATGCGTTCTTCCGCTCGAATTTTCTTCTCTTCTTCGGTTTCTTCGTGTACTCCTTCATTCGGACGTCGTCCTTTTTTTCGAGGTGGCATTGCGTTCTTTAAGCCCCCATCCGATGTCACGATTACGTCCAAATTTCCTTTAGTGAGTTCAACAATCTTATCGTTGCCGATGGCAACGCGTGGAACGTTTGTTTTAGACACTTTACGCTTCTTCTTCTGTTCGAGATTTTCGTTGTCTTCTCTCTTTATATTATTATTTTTATTACTATCTTCGCGATGATGACTATGATGGCGATTGAACTGGTGTTCTCTCTTCATATTTTCTATCGTAGTAATCGCTTCGTTATCTTCAGCCGATGTAGGGGCTATGTGTCCATCAAATTTCCCGCTACCGCTACCGCTTCCAAACGTGTTCAAAGTACGCGCAATATCGACATCGAACGAAGTCATGTTCCTAATAAAAGGCACGGACGATAGAGTATTATTCACGCCAAGATTATTCGCGAGGTCTCTCGCGCCGGCTGAAAAATTTGACTTCTGCGCCGCTAAACTACCATTCGCTACATCACCGCCTATAGTAGCTCCACTATTCTGCAACAACTTTTCAGCCTTTGCCTGTTGCTCCGTCGTCAGTTTCACTCCAGAAATCTTAGCCCAAGCGTCGTCGATGCTCGTAATCTCGTTCGGTATCCTTTTACTATTCTGTTGCTTATTCTTTTTTGCCGTTTTGCTCGTCGCAGCAGTCGCAATCGTCATCGCAGTCTTCACAGGCGATCTTTGATTCGCAAACGCTAAACCGACGCTCTCCTTCAACTCTTCTACGCCGAACCCGCCATCGAACGGAAACCCGAGGTGCGCTAAATCTCCACTCTTAACCACATCAACAAACTCTCTTTCCTTTTCGTCTTCTTTACCTACTCTTTTATTATTATTGTTATTATCGTTATTAGTATCATTATTCTTCTTCTCAATCAAAGCGTTCTTAATCAACAAATCGAGCTGTAAATCGAAGATTTCGAAACCTCCATGCGGCACCCTGGCAACGACATCCGAGGACCATTTCATTAAAGCTATTCTATTCGCATCATCATCACCGTTTTCACTCGGGTCTAATTGTATCATATCATCTTGCGCTTGCGCTTCGGCATAAATCGCATCAGCGATTTTACCTCTTTCTTCGCCTCCTCTTCGCATTTTCTACACCTAAATCTTTCCAGAAACGCGTCTCTCGTGGCCAACGCGCTCCAGACAGAGCTCTCACTTAAGTCCACGACGCAGACCGCGTATTAAATATGCCAAGCAAAAGCATGCGCTTGCAGCTTCGGTCTTCGATGGATAGGTTTCGGAACAGGAAACCTTTTTACAGAGCCGGCCGTGTGTGTTGTGAAATGTAATTAATGTTGGTTTTATTTAGAATTTGTCTGGCGAATTATTTCCTCTCCCTCTTCTTTGTCTCGATCTCACTCGTAAACGCGTTTACTTAAAACGATAAATCGAAACCAGCGAACGCGTTAACTGCTCGTCTCAGAGCATACGTTTCTATGCAACGATTTTAACGCGTTCAAACGGGAATACTCGTGCTATGCTGTACCGAGTTCACGGCTCGTGCTCTTTCAACGACCGAGTATGAAGTGCTCTTTCAAGAAAAACTGGCGGCTACATAAAATTTCTTAAAATAAACCCGTTTTTGGTCAAAACATCACAGCGCACCGTCAAATTTTAAATGTACGACGATCGGTGCGAGAGCGATAGCTATAGTACGAATAGCAGTAGCAGCGGTGAAGATGACGACGCAGATGATGATGATTTGAGTTCTTCGGAAACAGAGCAAGTTTGTTCGTTCGAACGATTAGAAGCGATGGCGTTTTCGATAGGTGAAGATCTTGAGACGACGCACCACGCGAGATCTGCCAACGTTGATCAAGAAGGACGAGAGAAAAAGCGAAGAACGTTTCGAGAGGCGCTCGGAATGATGAGGAGAGCGAGTTTGGAGTCGAGACATAAACGGAAGAATTTGAAGGAACGAGTGAAGGCAATGGAGGCCAGGAGCAACGCGTTGAAAATGCTCGAACGACGAGAAGGAGAAGAAGAAGAAGTTGTTCTTGAGAAAGACGAAGGGAGGGAGGAGGAGAATCTGGACGTGCTCGAGTTTACGAGTGCGTGTAAACGCGCGATTGAAAAAGCAAAGAAACAAGCGAGAAAAGGAAACGCGTCTAAAGAAAAAGTTGAAGCAATTAAAGATGAACTTGAGAGAGAGAAACGCGTGAAGAAGAAAGCGTTTGAGGACGCCGAAGCAGCGCGCGTTGAGGCTTTGATTCCAATTAAAGTGAGTTTAGAAGAGGAGATTTCACAAACGAGAGATGAATTAGAGGCGGCTTTGAGAAGGATTAAGGATTTGCACGACGAGCTCGAGAAGGAAAACGTAAATGCGAGCGAGCGCGAAAGAGATGCGAGTACTACCGAGTCGAGTATATTACCCAAGTGTAAAAAGATATACTCCGAAGCGATGGTTTTGCCAGAACGAGCGAGAAAAAAAATGGACGAGACCGTTGAAACGTTGAGAGAAGAAAAAGAAAGACTCGAAACGCTCGATACTTCAGAATTAAAACAGATCACAACCATCGTAAAAGGGTTGAAAGATACAGAATTGATGCATACGAAGAAACTAAACGCGATAGAGTCAGAGTACGATGATTCAATGGCTCGACTTTGTGAGGCCAAAATTCGCTTCGATCAAGAAACGAACCGAAAGGAGGAAGAAAAAGCAAAGCTTCGTGTGGCGAAGCAAAGGAACGATGGAGATGTGCAGCTTTTGTTCGAAGAAGCGAAAGATACAGAAAAGTCAGTTTTAAGAACGCGTCAAAGAGAAGATGGATCAAAGTTGAAAGTATTAAGAAAATTGAAACAAACGTATCGCGAATCCGAGCTACTCGCTGAAACGAATAAAGATATTTTGTGCGCAAAAATACGCATGGTAGAGGATGAAAAGAAAGAAAACGAGGAATTATTAATAAAACTTAAACACGGAAGAGACTTTGCATTCAATGAAACGAAAGAAATTCGCACGTGTACCGAGACATCGAAGGAAAAGGAAGAAGAAATATCAGAAATCGAAAAATATAAGCGTGAAGAAATCCACGAGTTGGAACTCGAAATCGCCGAAAGTTCAAAATCCGCTGAACACTTGAGAAAAATAGAGCTTAAAATGGCCAAAAACGCTTCGAATGCAAAACGAGATGCAGAAAAGCTTAAGGATTCGCTGCATTTTTACGAAGGCGAGGTCAAAATGAAAAACGCAACGCTTCTAGAGCTCAACGTAGCAAAAGCGAAAGCGCGCGTGCGTTTGCACGCAATGGAGAAATTTGCAAATATTCTAGAAACGACGAAATCGAACATCATAGCGAACGTATTGGTCGTTTTCAAAGAAAACGAACTCGAGAAGATGAATTCTATAAATTCCGAAGCGAAAGAACAAAAAACCTTGGCTGCTCTAAAAAATATCGAAAGGAGCGTTGAAGAAGAAAGAGCAAAGCTTCGAAAACGAGAAAAACCAATCTTGGACGAAAAAACGCGCGAAGTGAACGCAACTATACGAGAACTCGAGACCGTTACAAGGCGCATGCATTTAGCAAAGACCGCGTTACAAAGAGACGTGCAAGCGTTGGAAACATTGAAGATTTTAGCCTCGTCCGAACGCGAAGAGAAAACGCGATATTTGTATCTCAAAGAAAGCGCTGCGAACGAACTTGTTGACGTCGAAGACGAACTTGAAAACGCATTAAATCTCAGCGATATCACAGAAAACAAATCCATAGAAACAGACGCGTTAATCAGAGATCGTGAAATAGAAATGCAAAGACTTTCGAACAAAGTCGCAGACGTGAGAAGAACCAAACGCGCGACGCAAACGACCAAAGGTGAACGCGTACCAAGATTGAAAGAATCCATTCGTGCTTTAAAACGAACAATGAGAAGTGAGAAGAAAAAATTTAAAAAGGCGTCGAAAATGTTGGAAAATCCAGACCGCGAAAAGCGCGTGAAAAAGTTATCGCAAAACATATTTTCCTCCTTTTTAACGTCTTCAAGAGGAGGAGGCGATATGGTGGCCAAAGACGCGTATAATAAGAGAGGAGAAGAAAACGAAGGCGATGAGAAAATGAGTGGCTCGAGCTTAATGGCTTCATTAACGGCTGAGGTAAACGAAGCGGTTGCTAAAATATCCGAAACAGAAACTCGCCTCGTGCGAGTCGAACGAAGACGAAAGCTCCTCCTTGAAATTCTCCACTCGCTCGACGCGGAAATCCAGAGCTTTCAAAAAGCAGACGCCGATACGCTCTTTGCTCGCACAAAGCTCGCGCGAGCTATGCACGCCACGAACAGAGGTATTCGAGAAATATGCAGAAAAACGCTCGCGACCACTGCTGAGTTAGGTTTCAGCAAAGCTTCGCGATTGGCAAATGAACGCGACTTGAAAGCGCTCGCAGAAGAACTCGAGGAAAAATTAATAAAAGAGAAAGACTTCGCCGCCGCCGAAAAGAAGAACGAAAACGAACACAAAGTAATCATAACGCCAAGAAGAAGAAAACAAAACGAAGAAAACGAAAAGCACGATGGACGTCGAATAAATGCGTACGTTCCCGACGACGACCCATCTGGAATCGGATTACCTATTCCGTTTGCTCCATTTTTCGCGCTCGCGCCTTCGAAAATCCTAATCCACTTAACGAATAAAGCATAAACACATTATACACTACATATTTATTATATACCAGTACGTTTTTTATCGCACCACTGTACTTCAGTAACAAATTCTATATTGCTATATGGGTATAATTCTACAACGCCGCGATCCCTAGCAACACCAACACAGTCGCAATCGCGCTATACTTCAACCCAGCGATCAAAATCCCCCACACTAACGCCAATAACTTAAATATAATAACGCTAAACCAAACTAACAACCCGCACACGAGCGCTCCGGCAACGGCGCCCTCCGCGGTCATCTTATCGTTGCTCATGCCCGGTAAGTTCGTCGTTCGTAATCTGAACACGTCCTCCTTGCCCTCATCCGTGAACTGTTTCATTGCTTTCTCGTCCATTAACCACCAAGGCGAGTCTTCCTCCGATTTCTTTTTCTTTGATTTCCATAAACCGAAAAGTGCTCGAGTCCTGACGCTCGTCCTCGCATTACTACTACGGCTACTGCTACAACTTCTTCCCAAAGTGCTGTTTGAACGAAAGAAATCCGTAGCTGTCGTTGTTGCTGTTGATGATGATGATGATGATGATGATGATGCTAAGACCCTAGCTCTACTACTACTACGGTTTCGTGAAGTAGAAGTAGAAGAAGAAGAAGAAGAAGAAGTGATCGTAATCATCGTTTTCTTCGTCGTTTTGAACGCATTCGTTCTCAACACGGAAGAACGTGATGTTGATGGAGTTGAAGTTGAAGTGAGCGAGGGTGAAGATAATCGCGCGTTCATGAAACTACGACGACTGCTTGCGATGATGTTAATTGTTATTGTTATTGTTAGTAGTAGTTGTAGTTAGGGATGATTGTGATGGTATAGATGATCGATGCGTGTTTTTTGTGTTGTTGCATTTGAACCCTCTACTGACAACTGATTGGATACGATGGAGGTTGGAGGAAATTGTTCTCATTCGACGGCGCGGGAGACGGGCGCATACAGTCTGACATCGTGGACCATACGAGCGAGCATATTGACACCGCTTACTAAATACCTATACTACAATGATTAAAAAGCCCGCGAACGGTTTCACAACCTGGATTCACCGAAATAAATGCGAACGTCGTTCGGTCTGTTCATGCCGGCGGGAAAAAAATCACTTTGCAAACCAGAGACATTCCCGTTAGCGAAATCGAAACATTGACGGTTAAGTTTCCACATCGCCGTTCCTTCAACTATTTTTGGATTATTCGCGAAGAATTCTAGATCTTTCCATTCAACTTTTGCGATTTCTTTCGGGCATTTCACTAAATCGTCCGTTAAAGCTTTCAAGGCGACGACGAAGAACATGTCGCTTCGACCGAAATGAGTGCCGTGTGAATGCCTCGCCGATAATATGCTTTGGAATTCCGATTTAACGCCGGTCTCTTCGAAAACTTCACGGCAAGCTGCTTCCGGTACGTCTTCGCCGACGTCTAACAAACCAGTCGGCAACTTCCATAAATCTCTCCCAGCCGCCGGACCTCGTAATTCTTGGACCATTAATACGTCAATTTTCTTATCATCGAAAGGATTTACTCTCGTCACGAACGCGCCTATACCGACGTGATGCGTCGCCGCCGCAGGTAACTTATTTTCTTCGTCCTCCTTTAACCACTTCGTCATCATCACGTACTCGCTCTCGCAATGATGAAACACGAACCCGCGCTCGACTAATATCGGTACATACTTCGCAACGTGTATCGGTACTCTCACCCAACACCCTCTGCACTGTTGCCTCTTCCAACTCTCTAAACTTTCATCTAAACTTCTCTCGAACGCGTTGTTCACGTCCTTACCATCGTCGTCGTCTGCGTTAACGACTTCGTCGTTCAACGCGTTCATTAAATCCACGACGACGCCGCCGTACTTATCGACATTAAACGGTAACATCGTCTTCGTCCATTCAATCCTGTGTTCGTAATCGAACCTGAACAAATCTTTACTCGCTTGCTTCTCTCCTTTTGCCTGACCAGCTTTAGCGTTCGACTGCATCATCCTTTGTGCGTATTCAATACACTTCAAAGAAGATCGACGACGACTGCTGCGTCGTTGATGAAGATGACGAAGAAGATGTTTACTCTGAACTACGCTCGAACTGCAAAGAAATCTATGCGCTAACGATCTCAGCATTCACTCTCTTACTCTCTCACTCTCTTACTCTCGTTTTCTCGTTCAAATCGATTTTAATTGTCTGCTTAAAACCGAAGATCTCTCCAAACTCTGCTCCATTGATTTTGACGCGTTTTACAACGAAGAAGAAAGAAAAAAGAATTGTGTTTATTAAAAAGTAAACTCGACATCGAAAAATTGATCATAAAATGGTCGCATTAACGAAGAACGCGATCGCACGCATGCTCGAGGAAAAGCCGGACTCGAACCTGTTCCAACCGTTCCTACAAATCGCCGGTAAGCTCGTTCAAAAGTAATTCTTCGTTCTTTCTTTCTTTCTTTCTTCCTTCGCGAATTTTCAAAATCGAAACGAAGGAACGAATTTCAGATCGTTTCGTAAAGCGCTGCTTCGTTTACTTTTAATCGAGAAACAAAGAGAACGCGATCGAGTTGACGATATTTTTTTCGCGACTTTAATAGATATTAGGAAGATCAAGTGCGCGCAAGGCGTCGAGGAGACCGAAGAGAACACGCGTTGGCGAATCATGATCAGGTACACTCAGTTTTTGCGCTTCGTTTCGCTCTCTCTGTTTTCTTTGCTACTGTTTTTTTTTGATTTTATTTACAGCGCGAAAAAGGAATCTGTGCACCTAAAACAGTGCCGCCGCGTTGTACTCGCGATGACGATATCTCGATTAAGGAACGGTTTCGAGCGGAGCGGAGCGAGCGGAGCGGAGCGGAGTTTTGCGTCGTTTTTTTTTCGTTCATGAGAGCGCGAGAGCGAGAGCGAGAAAGGAATCTGTGCACCTAAAACAGTGCCGCCGCGTTTTACTCGCGACTACGAATGAACCGAGCGGTATACTGACCGAACGATTTACGATTTACGATTTACGATTTACGATTTACGATTTACGATTTACTCAATCTCTCTCTCCTTTCTTTTGTTTTATTTCTTTCTATGAATATGGTAGTGATGGAGCGCTTTATACGCAGGCGATGTGTTCGCCGAAATTGAATC
>Ga0114998_10001120_pt1 | contig 20441 bp, 11 predicted proteins | sample ArcticOcean_MG_C_5_FD_87044 | JGI IMG/M metagenome (GOLD analysis project Ga0114998, IMG submission 87044) | Marine microbial communities from western Arctic Ocean - ArcticOcean_MG_CB4_138 | ecosystem: Environmental > Aquatic > Marine > Oceanic | place: Arctic Ocean: Canada Basin | collected... | reverse complement strand
GAAGAAGATTGGAAGATTGGAAGAAGCCTCGTGTTTTGATCAATAAGGAACATGGAAGAAATCGAGAGACGACAAAGGAGACGCTGGGCGAGACAAACGACGAATAGGACGAGTAGGAACAACGCAGACGACGACAACAGGCGTGGCAAACTCGAGTTTGATGTAAACGAGCGCAGGAACGAAATCGACGCGAACGAAGATAGGAAACGGGAACAGAGGGACCAGAGGCAGAATCAAATGGTTCTGCAACAAATAGAGAACGAGGACGCTTTAGAGGTTCTGACGAACTCCGTCTTTGTCACGGAGAACGGCATGGTCTCGAAACAGGAGTTCGATTTCGCGATGATGGCGGCGCAGAACGCGTTGAAGGCGAAGACGAGGGCGAATCAGTTATTGACGATACAGGCGAAGGCGGCGATGCAGAACGCGGTGACGGCGTTGAAGATCACCGAGAACGAAGCGAAACAGCTAAGGAAGAGAGTGGATGAGTTAACGAAAGATCCAGATTTAGCCGTGGAGTTGATGATCGAGGACGCGTTAGGGCAAGATAGGGAACAGTTGAGGGTCGCGAAGGAAAGAGTGAAGAAGTTAAGTAACGCGTTTAGGATGTTGCAGAACGAGGTTGGGAAGGAAAAGTACGCAAGAGGTGGTGGAAATGGAGCAGGGAGCGGTAGTGGCGTGGACAATTACGATGCGACGAATAATGATGATTCGTGGAAAAAGACGAGAGCGCTCGCGGTAGCGATGGAGTATCCAGTGAAACTGGATAAAATCAACGAGACGAGAGTTGTCGTTCTAGCGCAGTTATGCATGCAAGGATATGCTCTGGATGATTGCGAGAGAGCGATCGAGGACACTGGGTCGACCGATTTGTACGAACTATTAGATTGGTTAGAAGAACGAGAATGTTTGAGAGCTATTTATGACGAGGAAACTTTAACACAATCGCAATCGTCGTTAACGAATACTACATCGAATAATAATAATTATAATAATAATAATAACAGTGTTATAGATCAATCCGCTCGCATTTTAGCCGAGTCGAGATTGATCGATACCACGAAAACAGAATCAAGCACGCTTAGCGCGGTTCCGAACAAAAATAGACAACAACAACAACAACAACAACAACAAAAAGGAGGCTTGAACAATTCAGTTTTAGACGACGACGATAATACGGATCCAGATAATCAACAAATAGACAGCGATGACGACGAAAGATCATCGTTTGAGTTGGGAGACGAATTCGATTACGCGAAATACGATTCATCGAATTTGCGCTTAACTGCCGAGGAGTTATATTTCGCGAGAGCGAGAGCGGTTCGCGTTTTGTGCGCTTGCGCTATAGATCCACCGGCGAGGCAAGAATTGGAAGAAAAAGAAAAGGAACTGTACGATAAGAGTCGTCTTGAACAGCAACGACAACAAGAACAAATGAAGAAAGAATTCGATGATAACGAGATGATCATTCTCGAATCATCCGCCGATACTTCAAACGATAGTTTGGAAACGGACGAAAGCGACGCTGATGATGGTAACTCGGAAGATTTAAACGCGAAACGAAGAGAGAAAGAGGCTAGAATGAATACCAAAGCGAATGAAAGGTTAAATTCGTCTTCTATTCGAACAAAACAGAGAGTAAAAGTAGCGAAAGATGATGATTTAAAAGATCCAGAAGTTTTGCGAAACGAATTTTATATTCAAAGGGAGAAGATGGCGTTTAGTTTTCGAGCCGTTGTGGCGTTGACGAAACTTGCAGAAGCTAGCTCGTCCTCGTTTTTTGTCTTGCATAACGGCGGTTTACGCGCAGCAACGGAATGTTTACGTAAATATGGCGAATCATCATCGTCTTGTGCGAGAGCTTCGTTTGCGTTGATTAGACAGTTTGCGACTGCGGATGAGAATAACTTAATCTCTGCGACGACGAAACATTTCATGCAAACTGAACGATTCCGCGTCTTACCGTTACTTGTTTTACGCGCAATCGAAGCGAGAAAAGAAGATTTTGATGTCGTATCTGATGGTTTGAAATGTACGTGGACTTTAATCACGCTCGGCGGCGATCGGACGAGAAATCAGTTGTTGAAAAATAACATCGCCTTGACGATTAGAGACGCTTTAGCCATTGCAAAAGATGAGGACGAACAGTATCGAGGCCGAAGATTTAAACGCGTGATCGGCTGCGGCCTAGCCATATGCTTGCACAGCGAAGAGGCACAGAAATTGTTTACTAGCCTTGGTATACCGGGTTTGATTCGTGCTAAATTGATAGAATTTCCATCGATTAAGTTCTCGGGCGAATTCGCGGATTTAAGAGACTGGTTAGCTTCGAACGGAAAGCGTCCTAAAACTGCTACTGCTACTACTACTACTACTACTACTACTGCTACTACTACTATGTAATAAATAATACATGTATTTATTTATGTGTATCATTTATTCTCCTTAGCGCGCCGAGAGTGGTATGTTTCTCTCTCTCTCGCATCTAGTTTCTTTGGAGGCTCGAGTTGCCAACGAGCGTTTACTCTGTCGTTAAACATTGCCGCTAGCTCTTTCACTGTTTCGGGGGAAAACATGTTTGATCTCACGTCGCATTCTTCGCACGATGTATTCGAAGTCATAGCTTTCATAAATCCATCGCTGCTCTCGTCAGTGATTTCATTTCGTTGTAAATCTAAACCAAGGCATGTTCGATTATCCTCCAAGGCTTCAAAAATTTCCGACGCTCCAGAATTATATATTTTGTTATAACCAACGTTAAGTTGTTCTAAGCCTCGTCCGTCACAGTCATCAACCAATAACAAATCGGCGAGACCCTCTGCAGCCGTTTCGTCGAGATCGTTCCCACGCAAGTTCAAAAGTTCAAGATTTGAACCGATTTCAATTTGCTCCGCGAGTGTCGACAGCGTATCTCTCACTTGCTTGCCTCCTAGAATGTCATTACAGTTCAAATTGATCGACTTTAAGTTTTTCAAATTTCCTTTATGAAACTCCCACTTTTCAACGATTGTAATGAAACCTTCGCGCTTGAGTGTATTGCACGACAGGTCTAAATGTTCGAGATGTAGTAAACGAAACGTTTCACCAGCGTCTTTGATTCCTTCGTTTCCAATCGAGTTGAATCCGAGCAGCAAAACTTTCAACGATTTGCTCGCGCCCCGAATGACTTCGCCGCATGATAACAAAGCTCGCGCTCCTTCGTCGCCCAGGCCATTATGCGATAAATCCAAACGTTTCAATGAAGCTCTTTCGTTATGCACGAACGCCGAACCTAATGCTAAAGCACCATCTGTGTTTATTCGATTCGAAGCTAAATACAAACGAGTTAAGTTCAAATGAAGCGACGCGAGTGCTATTTCATTAACCCCAGCATCGCCGATATCGTTCGATGCTAGATCGAGCCATCTCAAGTTGATTGGATTTTTCGCGTGTGGATTTTTATAGCCATTGCGAATCAAAGCACCGGCTAATGACCTCGCACCGTTATCACTACACGCACTTTTACGCAAACCCAATCTCTTAAGCGATTTCCATCCTTTGTTTTCTTCAATCGCGCGCGCGACTGCTCTTATGCCGGCATCGCCAATGCGCAAGGACCACGAGGCGTCGAATCGAATTACGCCATTTCTTGCAGCTGCTGGGCAAATCTTTTCTAAACTAATCGCACATGCGGCGTGTACTTTCAACCCGTTCACGCATAAAGTAAATGGATTCTTCTCCGTACATCTGCCAACTAACGTTTTCCAATCGTTGTTCAAACATAAAACTAATTCCTCTATGCTTTCATCGAAATTATTTACGTCCGGGCGATGCTTCCTCACGTGTTCGATCAAGTGACTGACATTCACAGTCAACTTTCTCAAGCGCATACTTTTTTGTTGCTGCGCTAAATTTTTAAGTTCAACGACTTTGAACTTTCCGTTCTCTCCCAAATCAATAGCCAAAATCTCTTCCAAGTTCACGCACTTATTCGCTAACTCAAAAATCATCGCCTTCGTCGTCCCTCCGTTTTCTTGTCGACACTTCGACACATCCAGTTTCTTCAACGACAATCGAGCGATATTCCCAATGGTCTCCATCGCCTTACTCGAAAACAGTCTCGGTTCGATCTTAATCGTTCGATCGAACACCCGAGCGCCGAGCTTCCCGTGTACGATCTCATCGTATGCGAACTTCGTAGCCATTGCAGCGCTACATAAACTCTTCGCATCTAACTTTTTATATATCTCGCACAATAAATCGTCATCGAGTTTGTCCAACATACTACTTCTCCTCCCCTCGTCTCCATCTTCATCACATTCGTTAAAATCATCATCATCATCATCATCTTTCAGGAACTCACGTTTACCTAATCTCATCATCTCTCGTTCTTCCTCGAACATTCTCTGAATTCTCGCGCGTCTCGATTGTTTCGCCCAAGGTCTTCCTTGCCCTTGCTGAGCTAAACTCGGTCTATCGATTCTTTGTTTATCGCTCTCCTTTTGCTCGGCGTCGGTCCAATCCGACTCACTATCGGTTTTACTGTTTTCATCGTAAACATCGTCGAAGTTTTGAAAGCTCAGAGCGCTGAAGCCAGAGACGATGTTCTGCTCTTCCAACGAGCTCATTAAGAGAGTAGTTTTATTACGATTTAAAGGGTTTATTTCAACGGAAGACGGAAGAGAGCGAGTCGATTTTGTGTGAGATCTTTCTTTTTTGTGTTCTTTGTTGTTTCTCGTTTTGTTCATTGATGCTAAAATAATAACAACGAGCGCGTTTGAAACGTACGTACGACGCAAAGGATTCTTCATCAGAGCTTCTTTCAGTTCCTCTGTTTTACTTCGTAAACGTTCGATCGAAAGTATCGTTGATCCGCTCGATGTTATCGATCGAATTCGAGGACGTCAGAGCGCGCGCGGGAGCGCGGCGGTCGCCATGGACAAAATTAATTCTTGTTTTTGAGCGAACGTCAAAGGCGGAACTTTCTTGATGTTCTTTCGTTTCGTTTTTGGTCTCTTCGTATGCGCGTCGATCGAAGTCAAATGCTTCTTCAATTGAATTTCGCTGGAGAACTTTTTGTCACACTCGTCGCATTCGTACGCGTCGAGTATTTCGCCGGCGTGTAATCTAATGTGCACGCGCAATTGCGACGGTTGCGTGAAACGTTTGTTACAATTTGGTACGCGACATATGAACGGTTTCTCCCCCGTATGCGTTCTCATGTGTGCATTCATATGCGATTGCGAAGCGCACGCGCGATTGCACAGTTTACAAACAAAATCCGATTTCCCCGTATGGACGACCATGTGTTCGTTTAAATTTCTCTTTGACGCGCACGCTTTCCCACAATATTCGCACATATATTGCGACTGCCCAGTATGGACTAGAGTATGCTTCTTGAGGTTACTCGCTTGCGTGAACGTCTTCCCGCACTTATCGCACTCATACGGTTTCTGCCCTAAGTGCGTATTAATATGTATCCTTAACGCCGAAGGCGTCACGCTCGCCTTCCCGCACGTCAAACATATATGTAACTCCTTCACTTTCCTATCATTAATCGCATAATCGTGTTCTTTCGTATCTTCATTGATCGTTATCGTATAATTCGTCTTCATTCGTGCGTTCTTCTTGTTCGCGTCGTTCTTTCGTCGTACTAAATCCGTTCGAACGCCTTGATTTTGTCTATGTTTCTTTTTTTCTCTTCTCTCGTCTGCGTCCGCGTCCTCTTGCAGGTTTTTCGCTTTCGTTTCGCCTACTGACGAGGGAGTACTATGAAACCTCCTTAACGAGGATTCATCGACTCTAGCGAACGCTTTAGAGCTCGCACCGAGCATTAATATCGCACCGCACAAAATATCATCTTGTGTCTCTTCTCCTTTGCTGCGTTTCAACGCTCTCTCGTTCAATTCGTTCGTTACTCTCGCTCGATCGATTCGCGTCGTTTCATCTTCGTTCGCTGTTCCAATCAAACGTCGAAGTCGGATTGGATTCGACCCGATGTACTCCGTCGTCCTCTTTTTCGAGTAAAACGACTCGCTTAAGTTATTTATTTCGAAATCTTCTTCTTCTTCTTCTTCTTCGCGTTCTCGTTCGTCTTCTTCGTCTTCTGCTGCGTTGCTTCTGCGAGCGAGCGATGGCGTAGTCGCTAGATATCTTCCCCGCATTATCTAATTAAAAACTCGTAATCCCCTACTAAGTCATATCGTTGCTGCGAGGACAGACGAAGAAGTTCTGTTGCTGGTTTCATGTCGACCCTTTTGCAGTTTATTCGACCTTTTTCATCATTTAGGGTTTCCCTATTTCTTAGCCTTTACTACAACCATCATACATCAGTGCAAAATGGAATGAGGAGGAAAGAATAGGCGTACCCTTCTTTAAACGCGAGAGAAGTAAAACGAGCGCATGTTAATAAAACGTTCGTTTATGACGTGTGTGCATGTATAATACGACGCGTGAAACGAAAGATAGCGCACGTATCGTGGTTATCCGATTCAACAGATCAGAGAAGATTTGATGCGAATGGCTTTCTTCCTTGTCACGTTGAGTAATGTAAAGCGCCGTGTTGGTAAAAACACGGGAAAGACGTGAGTACGTGATTGAGTGATGTTCGTCGTCGCGGCTGGCTCGTTCTCTGCATGCGAGGAGCATGCGGAAGAGTTCGTTAGAGCTGAGATATTTCGTGATTACGATTACGATTACGATTACGATGATAGCGTAGCATCAGTGTGCTATGAATGCGATAGGTTTGAGTTAAATCCATCAGAAGAAGAAGAAGGAAGTGAATTATATGATTTCGATGGTGTCGATAGTCATTCGCGTCGTCAGCTTTCCATAGAGACACTGATGTTCGATACGGGACAACGAGAGAACGAAGGTCTCGTCATAATAGACGACGAGGTCTTCATGAATGCCGGGAAGTCGAATAATCATGGACAGCTTGGAAACGGAAGCTGCTGTAAAACGGTATCATCTACTACGGCAGGTTTAGAAAGAATCGAACTGTTCGTGCGAACGGGCGTGAAAATTTCGAAAGTCTGCGTTGGCTTATTTCATACCGTATGCTTAGAGAAATACGACGGAGCGGTTTATGCATTCGGCAGTAATGAATCGGGGCAGATTGGAGCTCCGAAGCATGTGAAGTTTTCGACTATTCCGCGATTAATCGAAGGCTCGATAATCGATACGGTGCACTTCAAATTCATCGGCTGCGGTTCGAGACACACGTTAATCGCGTCGACTACGATCGCTTTCGCGTTCGGCGCAAACTCTAAAGCGCAATGTTTCAAGACTCCTAAATATGGCGACGACGACGACGATGATGATGAAGAAGAACACTCTGGCTCGGTCGTTTACGAACCCCAAAAAATCCTCTCGATTAGAAGTTCGCGTGACGAGGAAATCAAGAGCGTGCAGTGCGGCCGTTGGAGCTCGTTCATAGTAGTAGATACTAATAGCGCATAGTAAGCACGTTGGAGCTCGTTCATAGGGAGAGTAGATACTAATAATAGTATTGCGTAATAGCACAGAACACGGTAGCTCAGTATAGGCGCTCGTCGTCGCGAATAGAAACAAACTCCACATAAGTTTAACATCAACATCATCATAGACTTCATTAAAGGTCACAAAAATATGTCCACTCACGAACGACGACCAAAACGGGGACAAAAAAAAGATCGCTTGCTCACGAACACGCAGGAAGACTTCTTGAACTGGTTCTCGTTCATCTCGATCTATTTCTATTTCTTACTCAAAACGTGCTTCTTCGAGCTCTTCGCGGCTCGAACATCTTCACCGAATTCGAGCGCGGATGCTTTTCGAGACATGGATGTCGCGATCGATCAGGAAATCGTGTTCAATGCATCCTCTTCCTCTTCTACTCATTCAATGGAGAGTTTGTTTCGAGCGTTATTACAGACATCGATAGAGACAGTAATCGCGGCTTTACTCGTTTTACCGTATTGGAGGAAGTTAATTAACAGACCTTTGTTTTTACCGATTTCGATGTTTCCCATGAGAAGGTTTCTGCTGAAAACGAACAAAGCGGAAGCGGCGGACGATAGTGGACGCAAAAGCGCGCAAAAACGAAAGCTGCCTTTTTTGAATTTCAGGAGGACTTCGTTAGATGTACCGTCGAGCAGAGAGAAGAACAGGACCGGGAAGAGCGATCGCGCGAATGTCGATTTAGAGGAAGACTACGAGAAATTGAGGAAAGTCGAGGGAATGAGCGTCTTGTTTAGCCGAGAGCTCGCGCAGTTCGTGAATCAACATAAGAGCGAAGTTTTCACGAATAGGACGACGACGGAGAAGAAGAAGAAGAAAAAGAATAGTAGTAGTAGAAGTAGAAGTAGTAATGAAGCGAATGGTAGTAATAGTAGTAAGAACGATTTTAGGCAACCGACGAGTAAGTTTTTGAGCGTCGGGTTCCCGAACGGAGTCATGGCCTTGACCGATGAGAGTTGTTACAGAGCGTCCGAGTTAGCGAAGAAACATTTTCCGGCGTTGATGAGCGTGATGAGAGAGGTGAACGGTATGAACGTGAAGATTTTGGCGCTGAGGCCTAGTTACGCGTATGCGCAGCAGCACCAGGAGAGCGCCGCTAGAAGATTAACTGCAGACGAAGTGATTTCGATGAGTAATCGAACGAGAAGGAAACCGAAACGATATGCAGTTTCGGACGCGTTATATACCGTATACATATGTTTAGTAAAAGACGTAGATTGCGAGGCAAGCGATATCGGCGTAGAGGCTGAGCTTTTAGGGGAACCGACACAAAAAATGCCTTTAGAAGTCGGTGAAGTAGTTTGCGTGAACTCTGCGGCGAAGAGTAGAATATTTAACGCCGGCGAAGCCGTTTTACAGTATAACGAAAATGACGATGATGATGTAAGCGATTATGAAAACGATGACGACGACGATGAGTACGTTAAGAACATCTTTAGCAAAGCCGGGAAAGGATGCGTCGTGCTCGCGTTTGATATGCTCGAATCGAAATTCGAACGAAACGGGACCGCGATCGGCGTCGCAAAATGTGTAGAGGAAATGACCAGAGTCTTTGGTAACGAAAAAAGCACCGCGCTCGAGAGATTCATCGCGAGCGTACGCTGTAATCTTTCCTAGTTTTTTAGCTCTTAATTACAGTAAAAGTATAAATGGTCGTTAAAAATTTTCATGGAACTCCGCGCGCCTATCCAGCCAACCAATCATCCCAAGATATCCACTGATCTTTATAAAACACTGAAGGCCTCTCCGGAACCCTGCCCGGTATCGTCCTCGCCGACACAGATTCCCACCATTCCGCTTGCGTACTAATCCTTCTACTTTTCGCGAACGATCTCGCTTTCTCTCTCGCTTTCTCGAACGCGTACGGCCTCCCGAGCCAATCGTCGAACCCGCGCCATCCTATTCCCGCATACGCGTTCCATGGATCTCGCGGAATAAATACGCATCCGCGCCTATATACGAAACGAAACGGAGCGGAAAGTAACGTAAGTCATATACTATAACAAGTCCCAGTCGCGGTCCGAAAAGCGCGGCGCGTCGCGTATATCAATTTCCCACTCCACGAAATACAGTTGAAACAATCGAAAGAAACACTATTACGATATGAATGAAATCAGTCAATTAAACATGCAGACGAACCTTCTGTTGGTGGCCCAATCGAGCCAGTCGTTCTCATCGTACAACCCTAACGTCCACACGAACTCTCTGGCGACCTCGTATTCTAATATTAACCTCTGCGTTGTAGCGTAAATAAATAAATAAATTAATTAAATAGGTTTAATGTGAATAGTTTGAAATATCTCCAAATGTTACTTACGCTCCTGTGCTTGAGTTTTTTCCCTAACTTGCTTTCGTTTTGCTCGCCCAATCGAGGGTCGAATTTAGATTTACATGCGAGCGAGTTGCGCGTGTTTGTAGATTTCGTTGCAAGCTTACGATGATCGAGCGATTGCGTTCTTAATAATTTGATCATATATTTGTTCTATGATGGATGTTTTTTTGAGCTTTTTGATGTTTGTGCAGTTTTCTTTGACATTTGTTTCTACTGGTTCGTTGTACTCTGTGATGATCGATTACCTCGCATCGTTCGGGCCAGGACCGCCCGCTTGTTTACTCATGATGATTTGATCGACACGTAAGACAGTTCTCGCGGCGTCGACGGCTAACTTTAACGCCCAATGTTTAACCTCGAGTAAATCGACGATGCCTTCGGATAGGCACAGATCGATAGTTTCTTTGTCTCCTGAGACGTCGACGCCCATTTTGGAGACTTTTGTGGTATCCGCGTGAGCGGCGTATAACGAGGCGACGACTGAGGTCGCGTCGAGACCGGCGTTTTCGGCTAATGTTCTTGGAACGAGCTCTAAGGCTTGCGCGAATTTCTGAATAGCGTATTGATCGAGACCGGTTTGAGTCTTTGCGAAATCGCTTAAGCGTTTAGCGAGAGCGATTTCGGTCGCACCACCGGCTGGGACAGCTCTAGAATCTCTCGTTAATGCCTTGTATGCGTTAACGCCGTCGTCCATTGCGCGTTCTAAATCATCCATCGCGTTCGCCGTTGCTCCGCGCAAAATAATCGTCGACACTCTGCTCGCGTCGTCTTGCTTTACTACTAAAACTTTCGCATCACCGATTTCAATGACGTCGATGTTGCTCGCGTATCCTAATTCATCCGGTTTTGGTGCCGCAAGTTTAATCATCGTCGTCGCGTTAGTTGCTTTGCAAACGCGTCTGAGTTCAAATTTTGATGGGATCTTCACGGCCATGATTTTCTTGCGTTCTAAGAAATGCAAAGCTAAATCGCCGAATGATTGCCCAGTGAAAACGACTTTCACGCCAGTTGCAGCGATTTCGTTGATATATTTCTCAACCTGTGCCTCTTCACCTTTTGAATATTCTTCCAACTCTTTTCCAGATTTGATTAAAACCGTCCCTTTTGTTTCAGTCGCTTGCGTATCGACGGCGCATCCGAACACGGCGACTTTGGCGTTTTCCACGTGTCTCACAGAACCTTCAACGTTTCTTCTAATGACCATGCCATGAATAGTCTTTACGTCGTTAATGTTTCCGCCAACGATTTTCGCCGTTCGAACGTCTTCGACGTTGAAATTCTTCGCGTTCTTTGGACACACGTCGACGCACGCCTCGGCGACGATCCCGGCGAGTTGCTCCTCGAATCCGCTTTGTTTCGAACTTAAAGTACCTTTAATTCTCTTCGCGACTTCTTCCTTCGATCTCAAATCGATCGATTCAGTGCCTTCAATTGATAACTCTTGCAACCAAACTAAGCACTTCTCGAGCGCCTTCTCGTACCCGTCCCTAATCTCCGACGGATGTAGCCCGTCTCTAATTAACTCCTCGGCGAGACCTAACAACTCACCGGCAAAACTAACCACGAAGTTCGTCCCATCACCGACCTCTCTCTCTTGCGCCTCTGCGGCCATACAAATCACCCTAGCCGCTGGATGCGCAACCTCTAACTCTCTCACGATCACCGCCGCGTCCGACGTCACGAATAGTTTCTCTAAATGATTAATAACCATCTTGTTCATACCGTTCGGTCCCAAGGACGTTCTCGCTATTTTCGAGAGCTCTCTGCACGCCTCGATGTTCTTCACGACCGCTTCCTCTAACCCCGATAAATGTTTATGCCCGTCCTATGTTTCATAAATCGTCGCGCGTAAGAAATTATTCAATTCGTTTCCAAATCACTCAATCTCCGTCCCTCTCTCTTTCCACGAAGACGGTAAACAAAACGGACAAACTAAAACACACTATCGCGCGGCTAACGCGAATCAAAATCAAAACGATCGAGAAAAACAAAACAAATATCGCATGCGCGCTCAACACATCCATCTCTCTCTCTCACTCATTCTTAAACAAGCGCTTAAAAAGAAGCCAAAATCGATCCAGTAGGGAAAAAGAGATCAGATGTCACGAGAAGAAGTCAACGCGTTTTGACGGCGAGTTCAAAAAAGGTTCCGCGTACGAGAAACGCGCGCGCGCTAGCGGCGATTCGAAAGCGAGTACCTTGAGCATGGCCTGTAGCCCGTACGGCATCCCTGCAGACATTGTTCTGTGTGCACTTAGCGCGTTGATTGAATTAACTTTAATTGATTAAAAGTATGAACTTTTCGTTGGTGTCGTTTTCGCCTGTGCTGTGAATGGTCTCTTTTTGTTTAGGGTTTATGGGTTAGGGTTTAGGGTTTAGGGTTTAGAGCATGGGAAAAAACGAAATAACAAACGCGAAGAAACATTGATGGAAGAAGAAACGGCACAAGGAGGCGAGATTCAAAACGAGTAAAGCTTTGTCCGCGATCGAATGTTTTCAACGAATTCGAAACTGCGATCGGCGAATGTAGGCGCGCGTTGTTACGCGGTGAGACCTGCAAAGACTCGTCGTGCGAAGAAGAGGAAGGAGAAGACCGGGGCTAGTAGGGCAACAGATAACGAACAAACTCGCGATGGTTTCTTTTCTTTCGAAGACGATGATGATTTTGGCGCGATGAAGATATCGAAGAAGAGCAGGAAGAGGAAGATTGCGATAGTCGGTGGATTAGGGAGAGTAGGGAAGATATTAACGAAGAAGATTATAGAGAACAACGATGATAGTGATAGTAATAATAATAACGATTTGATAGTGTTTACGAGAGATCTAGGGAGTAAGGAGAGCGAAGATATTAAGGAGTACTTTAGTAGTAAATTTTCTAGCGCGACGACGCGCGACGCTGATGCGCCGGTGTACGATTTACGCGAGATGGACGTAGCGAAAGCGACTGAGGAAGAGATGATTGAAAAACTGAAAGATTGCGATGTAGTCGTTGGCTGTTTTGGAGCGCAAAGAATGAGTACCGCGTTCGATTCGATGACTAGACAGGAAGATCGAGATTTGAAACATCCAAAGTTTGTTAACTTTTTAGCGGTGAAGAAGTTAGCGCGAGCGAGTAGGAAAGTCGGATGTAAGAGGTTCGTTAGAGTGACTGGGATGAGCGTTGGATATTCTGCGTTTGATTTTATTGCAGTTTTGTTGAATACAGTTTTGTCGATGACTATTAAATTTCAGCTCTTGGGCGAACTCGCGATTAGGGAAGAGTGCGAGGGCGAAGAAGTAGAGAACGAAAAAGGAGGAAGAGGGATGTCCTATACTATCGTGAGACCGGGGAATCTTACGGACGTGAGTGGAATAGCCGACCAATCAACATCAACATCAACGAATGATAATAGAAATAATAATCGCGTAGTCGTACTCACGCATGGAACTAATCACATAGACGCCTCGAAAGTCTCTAGAGAAGACGTCGCCGAGTTACTTTATAAAATTATCGAGAAAAACGAAAACGAAACGAAAAATTGCACGATATCAATAGCCGGTGGATTAAAAGCCACCGCTGGCACTCGCAGCGCTATGCGTTGGGATCCAGCGCGAGGTGCGTATTGGGAAACGCAAGCTATTGATGATGAAAACGTCCAAATATTATCGTCGTGGAACGATATCGATTGCTCAAAGTTCGAGCGCGATAGAAGGGGCGATTTGAAGGAGAAAAAACATGATTTCTGGGCGTGGTCGTTCTTAATATCCGCATACGCGTTTGCATATTTATTCATTCGAGCTGTGATATCGTTAGCAAAACTATTATTCGTAGCATTCGTGCGCGATTTTAGTGGTTTCTAATATATATAGCAGTATACAAAATATGAGATAAATTACAACGAACGAACACTTAAGACTTTTATGTCGAACAATAACGTTCGATTGAAATCCTTCAGGGTCTTATTATCTAAAACAAAATCTAACGCGCGCTGCCCACCGAAAGTCTTAGGTTTCGGCCCCTTTAAATATCTCTCATTTGTGTTTCTAGAGTACGCTAATTTCTCTTCAAGTTCGCCGGCGACTTCGACTCTAACGATCCCGCCTTTGCCGCAAATCCTCACGGCTTCATCGAACGCCTCGATTGCGTCGCCAGAGCCGACTTGAAACGTATACGGTTCATCAGTCTCTCTCGTCGATTCGATCTTCTTCGCTTGATACCCTGCGGTATAACCGACCCAATCCACTGTGACGTAGTCCCCTTTTTGTGGTTTCCTATCGACATCGCCTTCTCTTAACACGATGTATCGTAAACCGCTCTTCGTTTGTACGAACTCTTTATCGCCTTCGTTCATAGCAGTGTTACTGTTCGAACATCCTTCGCAGTCTTTCACGTTCCCTTTATATTCCGGTTTCACCATCGTTTGTTCTCGCGCGCGAGCACTTTCGTCGTTCGTTGAAGCTATCAAAAGCGCGGTGGCGTAACCCGTGATCACTCGTCTCCTCTTCGTCGCAATCATCGAATTAATATCATCATAAACATCGTCATCGCCATCACACGCTCGACAAAAATACCGTCTCCTCGCACGGGCCAGCTTACGTTCATTCCTACTACCGTTGTTCTTATTGTTATCATAACGAACGTTACGTTCATTCGAAGACAGGCGGTTCTTCATGGCTCGTAACGCTATCGATTGCGTCCTCGATAGAGGATTATGATCACGCTTAAGCATCGTAGTCCTTTCTATTCTTTTCTGAACCGCGCGAGACTGTGCTGGCGAAAGATAAGAATGGGATACAATCTGATTTAGGGTTTCATATGTGATTTAGGGTTTAGGGTTTATAATTTATTTCCTTTTATAAAAAAGAAGCCGCGCCTTATAATTGGAACTTAAAGAGAGAGAGAGAGAGTAAGGAATAAGACGCGAGTAATAAAATGACGACGAACGCGAGGAATGCTCAGAACAGTCGTCGTAGTACTGCCGTAGCTTCTAATCGTGTTGTGATAGATGTAGAGTCTCAGCCATTGATAGGTGATATAAATACTAGTTACGATAATGATGGCGATGATGATTTCATGAAACACGCGAGGCAACGAAAGAGAAATACGAAGAGGTTTCTGTTTGCATGTGCGACGGTTGCCGTTGCGTGCGTATCCGCGCAGAAGATCGTGCAGAGAGGCAGTAGTGGTAGTGGTAGTACCGTTACGCTCGGGTTTGGAGGGAAGAATACTGTCATTCAATCGAGTGCTGCCTCTGCTCCTGAAAGGAGACGACGCGATGAGGGTAGGAGTCCTGTGCCGCAAGAGGCGCAGAGCGTGATGAGTATTATTGACCAAGTATCTTTGAAAGCGAAAGATGTTGAGAACGAGGACGAGAAAGAAGAAGAAGAAGCCGAAGTAGGCGACGCGGCTGACACGGTTTTACCGATATTGGCGTACGATAACGTCGAGCCAGTTTTAGGGGTGAAAGTAGAAAATAAGAAAGTTATTACGTTACACACGTCATGTTCGCCATTAGAACGATTGAACTTTGACCCGAAAGAATGGTCCGGGTTCGTTGGCGCGAGGATCGCGGTGTCGAGATATTCACCGAATTTAGCGTTTTCGAAATCGATCGAAATGAGAGAGACAAAGTGCGGGTCGTACGAAGTCGATGCGAACGTATTACAAGACGGTGATGCGTTTGGGTTTTATTTGTACCCGATTAGTAACCAAGCAAGTAAGTCTTCGCTCGGAGGGTTTCCAGTGAGAGATGTCGGGTGCTACGTCGCCGATCAGTCTGGTTTTTGTCCGCGCGAAATCGCCCCGATGGTGAAAACTATCGGAGGCCCTTTCAGTTTGAGAGAGTGTACGAAACCTTCGAAGATTTCCAACGAAGAATCTGGCACGTCGACAGTTTTCTTTTCCAGAGTGTACAATTCAACGGCGGAAGAAAATAATGACAATGCCTATCATTGGGGGTCCTGCGCTTCGTCGTGTGAGTACGATAAAAACTCTGTTTGCGCCTCGCTCTCTCCTGATTCGGACGTTGAGGAAGTAGCGCGCGAAGGCACTAAAGAAGAAAAAGAACAAAAGCCAGAAGAAGAAAGAGCAGAAGAGAAAGAAGTAAAGAAAAAAGCCACCATCGATACTACGAAGAGCGATTCTTCAGCTGAATTGAAAGACCGAGAGCAAGCGTCGAAGTTGAAGAACGAGGAGGACATGGCGCAAAGATTACTCGCAGAAGCAATGAAGAAGGAAAAGAATTTGAAGAGCAAAGCGTACGAGCAAAAGATGGAAATGCGAAGACTCGAAAAGGAGAAAGAACAAGAACAAGAACAGAAAGAATTAGAACGTTCTATTGACGCGAATGAAAAAAACGGCGAGAAAGCGATCGATGAAGCTATGGACACGCCAATCGTTGGAGCCGAAGAAGGAAAAAAACGCATCGGTGATGATGTAAACACTGTCGTTAAAAAAGATGAAGCTTCGGGCACGCAAACGACGTTCACTGTTGTACTACAGCCGCCAAAAGCGCCGCAACCCACGAAGGAAGAATTAGAAGCCTTGAAGGAGAAGAAAATCGAGTCCATTGCCGATAAAATCGCGATGAAGTATGCGAACAACAATAACAATAATAACGATAAGGCCACTTCATCATTTTCTGAGTCTTTGCCCGGATTACCGCAACCTCGAGATCTTCCAGAACTACCAGAGCTTCCAGAGCTCCCAGAGTTACCGCCAATTCCGAAACTACCAAAGTTGTCGTCTATCTCGCAAAAAAAGAAGACAACAGCAACAAAGAAAGTATATAAAGGCCACGAAGTGCAAATTCCAAAAGCGCCTTCGAAATCGAGCACGACGTGGACCGTTGTGAAGAAACCGGGACCACCAGGGACGCCAGCGCAAGTAATAGTAAGCGGACAAGTGCCGAAACCGCCTCTGAAACCGGATGGCATTTACGAACGCGATGCTTCCGCCACGCCTACGGATACTACGAACGCCATTCCAATGGAGTCGAACGTTGGTTTAATTACAGGAAAGGCTGTCCATCACAGCGAGAAGTTTGAGAGCTCGAAGCACGTCGGTGAAACGGATGAAGAACTCACGCCGCCAAAGCCTCCAGCGACCGTTCCATCTTCAAACTCTAAAGATTTTTTCGAGAAACCACCGTTGCCGCCGCCTCTAAAAAATTCTGTTCACGTCAACGAAGGCGTAGTTCCGCCACGTCCGCCCCCTGTAATGTGCGAAAAAAGAACGGATAATAAGAAACGTTTACACGACGAAACGTTCGCGTTTGCGATTGAACAATGTCTCGAAGAAGCTCCTACGGATGGAGAATGCGAACGTTTTGGACAACTTTCTGAATTCGGGACAATGCCAGAATGGGACGTCTCGTGCGTAACAGACTTCACTGATGCGTTTAAATATAAAACAAATTTCGATGCCAATCTCTCAAAGTGGAACACAAAATCTGCCGTTGATATGAGCGGCATGTTCTCTTCAGCGTTTAAGTTTAATCAAGACATTGGAGATTGGGACACTTCTCAAGTGACGAGTATGTTTTCAATGTTTTATTTCGCGAATAGCTTCAACAAAGGCCTGTCGAATTGGAATACGAAGAACGTTAACGATATGACCGGGATGTTTTATGCCGCGTCTTCGTTCAATCAGGAGTTGCGAAAGTGGGACGTGAAGAATGTGAAATCGATGGAATCTATGTTCAGAGAAGCCGACGAGTTTAATAAAGACGTGTTTAAACACACAGACTCTTTGCTCTCCGCGGCGAATATGTTCAGAAACGCGATGAAATTCAATTCGAACGTAAACGACATGGTCATGGACAACGTGAAAGATTTGTCCTATACGTTTTACGGAGCCGAAAAGTTCGATCAACCGCTGGACAATTGGAACGTTCAAAAAGTCGAAAACATGGACCATATGTTTCACTACGCTTCTGCGTTCAACCAAGACCTGAACACTTGGGATACTTCATCCGTTGAGTCAATGTCTGGCATGTTCCAAAGCGCTTCGGCGTTCAACGGCGACGTCTCAAAATGGAACGTCTCGAAAGTGAAGAAGATGTTCAGCATGTTCAAAAACTGCAAGAACTTCAACTCTGACTTATCTGCATGGCGCGCAAAAAAAGCCGTCGATCTCTCGTACATGTTCTATAACTCCGCCTTCGATGGAGATCTGCGCATGTTCCTCGCAAACGAAGATCCAAACGACGCGAAAAACATCGATACGACTGACATGTTCGTCAAGGCTGCTTATTTTTCGATGAAATGGAAATGCGAAGACGCCGACCATGGTCCACCGAATACTTGTTCGTTAAAGAAAGAGTAACATAATTATATTATCTTAGTTAGAGAGAGAATGAACATAATATTTCATCTCTTCGTTTCGCGCGAGTTCTAGGAAAATTGTACTAACAACTAAATACGAATCGCGACAGGAAAACATTTTAACTCCACTTTTAAGAACACACAAAACATGGGTGCCGTGCAATCCGTGTTCGGGAAAATATCAGAGGAGTCCCCAAAATTCACTTTACTGAAGAAAACGTGCGAGTTCGAGATCAGGAAATACTCTAAATCTGTCGCGATAGAGACTTATTACGAAGCCGTGCGTTTATTTTATTATATCGACCACGTATTCATATCAATCATTTCTTTTCTTTGCTGACCGTGAAAATACCTCTCGATACTTAATTAGGATCACGTTTTAGGCGGACAAGGGAAGTCGTTCATGAACTTGGCGAGGTGAGCAAAGTTCTGTTCATTGATTTTAATCGATTCGTTTGAGAACAACTTTCTGAGAGTTCTTTCGCCGCGTTCTTAATTGACAGCCGCGACTTCTTTTTTGTTTCCTTTATTATATACACAAAATCAGGTATATCGGTGTAATGAACAAAGCGGAGAACGAGGAAGAGAAGAAGATATCGATGACTGCGCCAGTATCGATGATAGAAGTGAAGAAGGGCGAGAAGTTTTCGATGCGATTTTTCTTACCAGCGAGTTACGCGAATGCAAACGAAGCCCCGAAACCGACGAAAGAGAACGTGAAAGTCATTGACGTGCCGGAGAGGATCGTAGCCGTGAGGACGTTTAGCGGACATTTCAGGAGAGAGAACATTGAGAAGAACAGAGCAGAGTTATTGGAAGCACTAAAGAACGATAAAGAGGTGAAGAACGTCGGTAATGATGTCGAAGTGTTCGGATGGAACCCACCGTGGACGTTGTCTTTTTTGCGAACGAACGAAGTTCTAGTGAAGTGCGACTTCGTCGATAAAAGCGGGCTGTAAAACACAAAAATGTATATATAAAACAATTCTTAATAAACTACACTTTGAGCAATTTTTTGTTCCCAACCTGGATATGTTGTACAAAGATCATTGCGCACCCAATTCACAAAATCTTCTTCTTCTTTTGGACGCGTGAGTAACAAATCTGATCGAACGGTTGAGATGATTTTCAAAATCGCACGCAAGCGGCCATCTACTCTTTTTTTGCATTGGAGCTCCAAGCAATTACTTATTCTCTTTTTGATGTACTCTAGATTCAAATTCGGAACGTTTAAGATGGTATCTTTTGTAGAAATGTGTGGCACATCGCTCCTATATTTATACTCTTCGCTTTCTTTTCGAACGCTATTGTTTTTATTTATCACGTTGTTGTTGTTGTTGTTGTTGTTGTTGGCGTCGTTGCCGTTTTGGTAGTCGATTTCATTATCATTCCTCTTCATCTTCTTCCTCTCGTTTTGTTTATTCACTTGTTGAATGTATTGATCCCTGATTTTCGGTCCTATATCTTTCCAAACTTCCTCATCCAGGTCTTCCGTTGGTAACTCTACGGCTTCGCCTTCTGGTTGCGTTGTTCGAGCGGCGGAGAGCAAAAATCTAGGCGCCGCAGTCGTCGAATCGAGAGGGACTTTATTATCAGATGATGATCGTGGTCGTTTCTTAGTAATAACCGATGGCCGTAACAGACCTTCCCATGCAACTTTATCACTCACTGGTTCCCCGAGCGGCTTCCTTATTTGATCGCCATCACTTCCGATCACTTCCGATAACTTTGCCCCAAACGCTTTCGCTCTTTTAATCAACTTTTCACTAAAATTCGCTAACCCTCTCGTCTTCGTCGTCCCATTGCAAACGACTACGGCTTCTTCGTTCGTAATCGCTACAAAGTAATACGAATTATCATCCTTCTTCCTATTCCCATCGTCCACTAAATCTAACAACATTTCATAAAATTCTCCATGCCTTCTTTGATCGAACTCGCATATTATTATTCTTTTCGATATCTTTCTTGCGGCTGAATTATCATCAACATCATCATCACGAGAAGAGGAAGAATTCCTTTTTTTTGTAGGCGTCATCGCTCGATTAATCACGCGCTTCTCAGGACTCTGCGTTGGAGTGTCTTGCGTAGGTATCACATCTTCATCTTCATCATCTTCATCATCATCATCATCGTCATCGTTATTATACTTCTCCTCCGCGTTCTGATAATCCTGGTCTGTGAATTTCTTATCGTTCCTTTTCGTGTACCTCTCGCGCTCGTTCGCCATCGCGAACTCTCTCTCGATCTCGCTCATGAACCAGGCCGGGTTCGGACCACGCGTGGGATTGAAACACCCTAAATCGCCGCATTGTTTTGCCATTTTATT
>Ga0114998_10001116_pt1 | contig 20477 bp, 26 predicted proteins | sample ArcticOcean_MG_C_5_FD_87044 | JGI IMG/M metagenome (GOLD analysis project Ga0114998, IMG submission 87044) | Marine microbial communities from western Arctic Ocean - ArcticOcean_MG_CB4_138 | ecosystem: Environmental > Aquatic > Marine > Oceanic | place: Arctic Ocean: Canada Basin | collected... | reverse complement strand
TCAAGTTCGTTCTCGTCCGATGATGGACCTAACGGAATGTTTGTTAAAATTACCTCTGGTACTGGATCAGGTCAAACGCGCCATGTTGAGGATTATGTTGCCTCTACAAAGGTATTAACGGTATATCCGGCATGGGATACTGCGCCCAATGGGACATCAAACTATTCTGTGCATCCTTTCGAGGCGGCGGCTGTTGGTGAATACGCTCAGGTAACAAGCACATTTGGCCGCGCCCGTTATGTTGAGTTTGTATCTAACACCGTAATGAAGGCTGTGACCGAAGTTAATTTCTTTGACACAAGTGGAATTATTGCTGGAAACTGGGAAAGTGAACATGGGTATGAAGATGTTTGGTCTAATGCCCGTGGTTGGCCCAGGTCTGCCGCATTCCATGAGGGGCGTCTATATTTTGGTGGATCTAAATCCAGACCAAATACAATATGGGGTTCTCAGGTAATTAATTATTTTGACTTTGGAGCTGGTAGTGGGCTTGATGATGAAAGCGTTGAGGCAACAATAAACACAAATCAGCTTAACAGCATTGTTAATTTATTTTCTGGAAACGACTTGCGCGTGTTTACTACTGGCGCAGAGTTTGCGGTTCTTCAGTCTGGCGATAATCCGATTACCCCTTCTACTTTCTTTGTTAGGCCGCAAACACGATTGGGATCAAAGCCTGGTCTTCCAATCGAAGATCTTAATGGTGCTACTGTATTCATTCAAAGGCAGGGTAAATCTCTAAACGCTTTCCAGTTTGGTGACACAACTGCGTCTTACCAGGTACAGCCCCTATCTGCTCTTAGCTCTCACCTTTTAAAGAACCCAGTTGACCTAGCCGCTAGACGCGCTGCCTCTACTGATGAAAGTGATCGCATATTTATTGTGAACGGGACAGACGGATCTATGGCCGTTTACTCTATTCTGGTAGGGCAGAATGTTATTGCGCCCAGCCGGTTTACTACAGATGGCGAATTTATTGCAGTATCGGTTGAGATTGCTGATGTTTATGTAATTGTAAAACGCACAGTAAACAGTCAAGTTAGGTATATGCTGGAGAAGTTTGATTCTAGTCTTACCCTGGATAGCGCCAAGACCGGCGGAGCTGCCAATTCAGTGGCAATGACACAGTTACAGGGAAAGACAGTAGCAATCATTCGTGATGGCGTTGTGCTGGCCTCTCAGACGGTTCCAGCCTCACCCTTTACAATTACCTTCACAACACCAGCAACGGCTAGTTACCAGGTTGGATTAGATTATCCGGTTACAGTTAGGACCATGCCAGCCGAACCTGTTCTTTCGGGCGGATCTGTGCAGGGATTTAAAAAGCGGATTATTCAAGTTGATGCGATTGTAAACAACACTCAAGATATGACCATTAACGAAAAACAAATTGCGTTTAGAAATCTTGGTGTGGATGTGCTTGACGAGGCCGTTCAGCCCTTTACCGGAACTAAGGTAGCGCATGGATTTTTAGGATTTAGCCAATCAGGGCAGATTACAATAAGTCAAAGTGTGCCTTTGGCTATGATCGTCTTGGGCCTTGATTATAGATTAAGCGTAGGAAATTAACATGGAACTAGCAACAGCATTTAAAGTGGCGTCAACGGTAGCAACGGTTGCGTCTGCGGCTGGTCAGGTTAAATCTGGCATGGCGCAAAGAGAAGGGTATAACCTTCAAGCTCAACAAGCAGAGCTTCGCGGCAGATCTGAAGCTATTGGATATAAGCAAAAGGGTGCTGATGCATTGCGAAACTTAAATGAAACATTAGCTTCAATTGTTGCGCGTGCTGGTGCTGGTGGTGTTGATCCTACTTCTGGATCTGCGGCTACCTTGCAAGGCTATGCAATGGGTGAGGGCGTAAGGGAGTTTAATATTGCTGCTGACAATGCCGCAATGGCAATTGGGCAGGCAAGTATGCAAGCTAACATTTACAGGCAAGCTGGTAAAACCGCGCAATTTAGTTCTAATATTTCGGCAATAGGTACTTTGGGTCAAGGCGCGTACCAGTACGGACAAGTATAGGAAAATAAACATGGCGGTTCTACCTAGATATCAGCGCATTGGAATTAGTGACAGGCAACCGCAGCAAATAGATTTTGCAAATAAGCGGGAAGAGTCGAGGCTTGGCGCAACCATTTCTCAGCAACTTGATCGTATGTCTAGTTTTGCTTTTGAAAAAGCCGGTGAGTTAGCAGTAACTCGCGGAGAGGAGCGTGTCCGTGAGGAGGGCGCAATACCTACTTTAAGGTCTATAACTGAGGCCGGTGGACCGACTAATATAGAAGAGCGCTCTGCCGTAAGCGCTGCAAATAGAATTGCAGTTGTTGAAATTGAAAGCCTTGCCAAACAAGATATGCAAAATCTTTCTCGCGATGCTGACAGGAACAATATGTCAATGTCTGCTTTTAATGAGTCGATGTCTTCTATTCGAGATGGATACTCTGCATCTATGGCTGATGTAGACCCAGTTGCCGCTGGTGTTCTATCCGCTAGGTTGGCTGATAGCTCTCTGACCTACGAGGGCAGATATTCTGATATAGTATTTACTAAAGCTAAAAAGGCTGCTGCTGTAAGGGTGTCTCAGATTATCACTACCGACTCTGATGAAATTATTTTTTTAGCAACTCAACCTGGTGTTAGGGAAAGTGACCTTCTGATTTTAGGTGAAAAGTTTTTACAGTCTCAAACTGATCTTGGCATAAAGGAAGAAACTGCAAAAAATGTTGTGGATCAAACTTTAAAAAAAGCAGTTCGTCAGAATAGGTTATATGTATTTAACAACGCTTCTGACATTAATCAAAAAAAAGCATTGCTTGAGGTGTACAATCAAAGCCCGTTGCCTGGACATAGTTATGAAGCAAATTTTAGTTTTAATGAAACTTTAAAAAATCGTTTAAATTCTGAAATTACATCAGAACAAACATCTACCGTTGATGATTTAAATAACGCTATTGTTGTTCTTGCCGCTACAGGTGAAACTAATGGATATAATATTAATGAAGAATTAATAAAAGATTTATTTCCAGAGGATATTGCCAAATCTCTCAAGGAAACGTGGGTTGATGCTCAAGAAGATGTTTTAAATCGCGGAACACTAAATAATATGGCTCCAGGCCGTGTTGATCAAATAACGTCTGATCTTGAAGCAGAAATTTCTACTGCTTCAGATCCGGCGAAGGCTGTGAGAAGACTTGCTGATTGGCAGAAATCTGTTGCTTCCAGAAACGATGCTATAAATAAAGATGCTGGTTTATATCTTGCTCAAACAGACCCAGGACATGCTGAATACATAGAAAGTATTTTTAGTGCTATAGAAGAAGGAGATCTAGGATCGGCTGCTAGGCGTTTAAAAAATTTGCATAGAGTTGCAGATGCAGAGTTAGATGTGCTTGGCGTTCCTAAAAGCAAAAGAAACTTCATGCCAAAGCCTATGGCGGCTCAAATCGTAAATTTCCTTCAAAGCATTGATAGCGATGTTGCTTCAGCTTCATTTAATGATATTGTAAGCGGGTTAAAATATGACGATGATACAAGCCTTGCACCACAGTTTATTGAAGAACTTAGGGCGCAAGGTTTGAAGCCAGAGTTTGTACAGGCAATGTATGTAAACAATCCAGCCGTACAGAAAGAGCTAGTAGATATATCAGTAATGAACGTTAACGAGATTGTGGTTGGGATGCCCAGTACAATAAAAAGTGACGTTGACTCAGAAATGGTTGACGCTTTAGAAGATTACCGAACAGCATATTTAGCTGGTGGTGGAGATCCTGCTAACAAAATATTTAATCAACAATTTGACACTATTGAAAAGCTTGCCCTTTCAAGATTAAAGAAGGGCGGCAGCGTTGCTGAAGCAGTAGAAAGCGCTATTAATGATTTAATACCGGAGAGCAGTCAAACAGTTGTTGAGCAAAGCGGAATATATATTGTTCCAATGCAATTTGATCCTCAAATTATACAACAAAATACATCACTGCTTATGAATGAGCAAATTCTTGCAGTGCTTGATTTGGATGTGCTGGATGCAGATCAATATCCAGAGTTTGTTGATAAAGCTGTAGCGATAGCTTCTCTTTCTTCTACAGGAAAGTTTCTAAATAACAGCACGGCCGATGGTCTAAGCCTTCATTATGACATAAATGGAACGTATCTTCCGGCTGGGTTTGAAGTTAAATTTTCAGAACTTCCAGGTTTGGTTTCCGAGCTTTATTCTGAAATAGATAGTGTCTCTGAATTTCCAGAGCAGGCCGCTGGTTTCCGTAAAGAGGGATTGTTGCAAGCGGATATTCCTGTGGGGGAAGATGCGGCAGTTGTCGATGGCGAGGTAGTTGTTGACGAAGCCGCTGGTTACGCCGCAGAGGCGCAGAAATTTATTGATGGGAGCAAATAATGCAACCACGGCCACTTAACACAGAAAACCGTATTCTTCGCATGACCGGCGCTGATGAGTTGCGTGTTACTTTGGGACGTGCTGTGTCTGAGTTATCTTCTATGCCTATGGCTGGAACCTTAATCTCAAGAAAAATGGAACAGTTTCGTGCAAAATCAGATGTTTTTAGCGAAGACGAGAAATTAGAAATCCTTGAGCTTGAACAGCTTCAATCTGATCTTGAATATAATTTGGCCCTTGAGGTAGACCCTATAGCCCGTGAGTCCATAACCTCTCAGCTTGATAGCATATACAGTCAAAATAAAACTGTAAAAGATAGATTTACCGAACAGGCTTTAGAAGAGGGCAGACTAAAAAGTCCAGAAGATTTAAACGAACAATATAAAGATCTTGGATTAAAGTTTGACGCCCCCACATCTCAAGAAGAAGCCAAGCTTTTAGCTAAAGGTAAAAAAGAAGAAATAATTAGAAACGCAATTATATCTAAAAGCCCAACAGGTCTTATTCCTACGGTGGCAAAATTTGGTGGCGGAATGTTGGCAGTTGCTTCAGATCCACTTGAAGTTGCCTCAATGTTTATTCCATTTGTAGGGCCAGCCGGAAGGGCTGCTTCCATTGCTAAGTTAGGCAGAGTTGCAGGCAGGGCTAGGGTTGGCGCTATTGAAGGCGTGGGTGGTGCTTTACTGCTTGAGCCTTTGTATTACGGATTATCAAAAAATCAACAGCTTGATTATACAATGTCTGAAGCTCTTCTTAATGTTGGAGCTGGTTTATTCTTAGGTGGTGGTATCGGAACTATAGCTGGTATGGTAGCGCGTGCCCCTATAAATCCCAAAGCAGTATTGGATGCTGTGGGCGGAGACTTAGAAAGTATAATTCGTACCGAACTAGACGCCGTTGAAATTCCTGTTCGTTTAGAAGTGAGTCAACCAGCAGTAGCGGCCAGAGCCCCAGAAGCCAAAGCAAGAACCGCCGCTCAACAAAGCAATGTTCGCACTGCATATATGACTGCAATACGTCAGTTCGTAACGGATCAAGGCATACAGGTTGATATGATACTTACAAAGGGACCACGAAAGCCAACAACGCTTAGTGAGTTTGTTAAAATATCAGGTGGCATAAACGATCAAGACCCAACATTTCGCGGCGAATTAAAGAATATTGGATACATAGCAAGAGCTGGATATAAAACAAAAAAGGGAAAATCAGTTAACCCAGTAAACAACACTAGGTCAGAATTAAATCTTGATGATATGGCAGAGCTTGCTGAAGAGGCTGGGTATTTACCAGCAAGAGATACTAATGCTTTAATGGAAGCTTTGTCTGAGGAGGCCCGTGGGAACCTTGTCTTTGCAAGAAGCGACTTAGAGGATGCACAAGATTGGAGGGATTACCATGATGCCTCCAGTGATCTTGAGGCAGAAATTTCAAGACGTTCAGATATTCGCCAAGAGTTAGAAGAGCATGGAGTAAAGGATGTCTCTGATGAGGAGGTGGCTATTGTTTCTCAAGAAATGTCCAGATTAAACCAAAGCGCTGCTGAAGCCTATGGCGGTCTATCCAGAACAATTATAGACATTCAATCCGAAAAACTAGCGCGTAATGGTAATGAGATTGAAGGCGTTTCCTTAGATGAAATTATGGCAAACGCACCGCCAAACGATTCATATTTTGAAGACCTTTTGAAGTTTGACTCTATGGGTGAGGATGCAGAGCTTAATTATATAATACCCAGACAGGAAATAATGGTTGAGCAAATTAGGGCAGACGGGGGGTTGACTGATTATCACTTAGAACAGTTAGCTGAATTAGAAGAAATTGTTTCGACAACAGACGCATATGTAGAAGTTGTTGAAGCCGCAAGTGCTTGCGTAGCGGGGTCGTAATGGTAGATTGTTTAAAGGTTATTGATTCAGTAAACAAAGGCCGGTTAACGGAAGACCAGCTTATAGAAATGATTTCTGAGTTGCAGGCCGAAAAAAGATCTAGAAAAATTCCAGGTCTATATGCCGAAGCCCAAGCTGAAATTTTAAGTAAAGGCTTGGTTATGGCCAAGGATGCAGAGATTGCAAAAAAGATTGAAAAGCGCAATCGTTATATGAATATCCTCAAAGAGCAAAAGATAATGTCTTTTATAGAGGCCGCTGATAAGATGGTGGATAATCCATCATTAGGTCTAGAGAGTGCTTTAGTAGGGGTTAACACTCCGTTTGCCGGATCTGGTCGTTCTGTTGATTCCCTTACGAACGGTATATTGCTTTCATACGTAGGAAATTTAGTTGCTGATTTAAAAAAATCCAAACTAGATATAAAATTTAATAACATGAAGGGCGATTTTGAAAGAGAAGTTGCAAATGTTCTTGGAGATTTAAATAGAGTTAAACCAGAAGGCGTTCCAGGCGCAACAAAAGATGCAAAAGATATTGCTCAAATATTATTTAAATACCAAAGGCAGGCTCTTCTAAGGGAAAACCAAGCTGGCGCATTTATAAAATTAAAAGAGGGCAGAGTTGTCCAGGCAAGCCACGATCAACGCCGATTGGTTAAGGCCGGATATGAGGCTTGGGATAATGAGATTAGAAGTAAATTAAATTACGAGAAAATGGGAATTGCCCCCGAAAGAATAGATGGATTTCTTGAAAGCTCTTATGACGCGATTGTTTCCGGCATAAGAAGAGGTGGGGAAAGAACTGAAATAGGCCGTGCCTTTAAGGGTCCAGGCAATCTTGCCAAAAAAGAAAGTGCATCTGGAGTATTTATTTTTAACAAGCCGAATGATTGGTACGATTATGACCAAAAGTTTGGAAAAGGATCTTTGCGCGAATCGTTTATGCAAGACCTACAATCAACATCAAGGGCAACTGCTCTTATGGACGTGCTTGGGACTAACCCTCAGGCAATGGTTGATCGCGTTATTGATCGAATGGAAAAGACTTATAGAAAAGATCCAGAAAAACTTAAAAAAATTAAACGGCAAGGTCTTGGTACTGGAGTTGTACAGTTCCAAGCTGCTCTTGCTGAAGTTACCGGAGATGTAAACATGGGGTCGCACACCCCTCTAGTAAGGGTGCTTCACGGGTTTAGGTCAGTTCAAACAATGGCAAAGCTTGGAGGCGCTTGGATTTCTGCGCTTTCCGATGTTGCCTTCATTGCAACTAATAGAATTTATCAAGGCAGATCATTACTTGACGCATGGAATGACGGGCTAACCGCTGTATTTAAAGGCATGAACACAGGACAAATGCGTGATTTCTCTGATAGGATGGGCGTTGGACTTGAAGGTCAGCTAGGTGATTTTATGAGCCGCTTTAATGCGGCTGATGATGTGCCAGGGCAGACAGCTAAAACAATGTCACTTTTCTTTAAGCTTAATCTTTTGCAACCTTGGACCGAAAGCAACAAACGTGGCGTTACGTTAATGATTGCAAATGATCTTGGTCGTGAGGCAACAAAAAGGTTTGATAAACTTCCAGATGATTTAAAACGTATTCTTGCTAATTACGGAATAGAAGACGCTGGCTGGGAGCTGGCCCGTAAGGGCGCAAAGAAAGGCCCAGATGGGCGGATTTATCTTGTTCCAGGTGAAATACCAGATGTTGCAATTCGTGAAAACGTATTTGCATTGCTTGTATCTGAAGCAGACTTTTCCGTTCCATCGCCAGGAGCAAGAGAGCGCGCAATTATGCGGCGCGGTTATCGCCCAGATACGACAGTGGGTCAGGCCCTTAGGTTTATAGGTCAGTTTAAATCGTTTGGAGTTACAGCTCTGACAAAAGGCGTTGGGCGTCAACTGTACGGTTATGGAGCTAAGACTAAAACAGATCAATTAAAGCGCGGTCTTGGCGCTAATATGGGCTTAGTAAATAGCATTGTAGGCACAACAATTCTTGGTTATTATGTTATGCAGCTAAAAGAGATAGCCAAGGGAAATGAAATGCGTCCGGCAAACGCAGAATCTTTTCTTGCTGGCGCTCTTCAAGGTGGTGGCCTAGGAATATATGGAGACTTTTTGTTTGGTGAAGCCAACCGCTATGGCGGATCTACACTTCAAACACTAGCTGGCCCTGGTATTGGAACTATTTCGAAGGCGGTTGACCTCCTTACACAAATTAAAGGCGCAGCTATAGGTGAAGATACAGACCTTGCGGGATCTGCGCTTAGATTGGCTAAAGGAAATGTTCCATTTGCTAACTTGTTCTACACAAAAGAAGCAATGAATTATTTAATTTGGTATCAATTGCAAGAAACCATAAACCCTGGATACCTCAAGAGGAGGGAAAGAAGGTTGAAAAGAGAAACCGGCAAAGATATGTGGCTCCCCCCATCAAGCATAGTTAAGACCGGAGGCGGGTTTCGATAACTAACTATTGGAACATTATTAATTAATCTGCTATAAGTAGCTAAACAAGTGGAAAGTAAGCATGAGCAATATCGCAATCAATCCGGTAACGCGCCGAGTTCAGTTCACAGGCAATACTGGAACTGGACCTTTTGCATTTACATTCAACGCATTACAGCAAACCGATATTGCTGTTTTTAAAAATAACACATTATTAACATTAACAACTAATTATTCTGTGTCTTTGAACGCAAACGGAACCGGATCGGTTTCCTTGGGGGTGGCTTTAATTTCATCTGACGTTCTTACAATCATTGGTGGTCGTGAGTTATCTCGAACAACAGACTTTGTTACTGCTGGTGATTTGTTGGCTTCAAGCTTGAATGAACAACTTGATAGTAATGTTATCATGGCACAGCAGCTTGATGAAAAAATTGAGCGTGGGTTATTTCTTAATGCCGGTGATGTTTATACAAACCTAGAGCTTCCTGTAAAGAATGTGCGTAAGGGTACAGTCCTGGGGTTTAACGCAACAAGCGGAGATCCAGAAGCCGGTCCAAACATCACCGCAGTTCAGTCTTTAGCTAATGTAACTACATCTATTAATCTTCTTGGTACTGCCGCAGTTATTGAAGACATGGGCTTACTTTCCGCTTCTGCGGTTATCGAAGACATGGGTTTACTTGGTACATCTGGCAATGTATCTGCAATGGCTTTACTAGGAACAACAGCAGCAATAGCCGATATGGCAATCTTAGGTACTGATGCAATCGTAGCTGATATGGCAATCTTAGGTACATCAGATGTTGTGGCCGACATGGCCATCCTGGGCACAAGCGATGTTGTCACTGACATGAATTTGTTAGCTACCGCTGCGGTTATCGAAGACATGGGTCTACTTGGTACGTCTACCGTTGTCGGTAATATGTCTCTACTTGGTACGTCTGCTGTGATTGAGGATATGGGTCTGTTAGCAGTTAGCGCAGTAATCGCTGATATGGCCATTTTGGCTACTGACGCCATTGTAGCTGACATGGCTATTCTAGGCACTACTGATGTGGTTGCTGACATGAATACGTTAGCAACAAGTGATGTTGTTTCTGATTTAAATACCTTGGCAACGAGCGCAAACGTAACGGCAATGGGGCTATTGGGTAACTCAACTACAGTTACAAACATGGGTCTTATTGGTACATCGGCTGCCATTGCTGACTTGGCGCTGTTAGGAACTAGCGCAGTTGTGGCCGACATGGCGATACTGGGAACCTCAGATGTAGTATCTGATATGAATACTCTGGCAAATAGTGATATCATTGCGGATCTTAATACTCTTGCTACTACTGATGTAGTTGCTGACATGAATTTATTGGCCACTACCGGCAATGTAGCAGCAATGGGTTTACTTGGTACATCTGCTGTAGTCGAAGACATGGGACTGCTTGGCACGTCTGCTGTAGTTGCTGACTTAGCTATACTGGCTACAAGTGATGTAGTATCCGATATGAATACGTTAGCTACGAGCGATATCGTTAGCGATATGAATACCCTTGGTACTTCAGCAAACGTAACAGCAATGGGTTTGCTTGGAACTAGCGCCGTTGTCGAAGACATGGGAATACTGGCAGTCGCCGCTATCATTGAGGATATGGGGATACTGGGTACATCTGCTAATGTCACGGCGATGTCCAACGTGTCTGGTTCGATATCTAATGTTAACAGTGTTGCATCTAACTTAGGTGGAGTTAATGATTTTGCTGCGCGTTATCGTGTGGGTTCATCTGATCCTTCTAGCGACAATGACTCTGGAGATTTATTTTTCAACACGAATAACGATACTTTAAAGGTATATACGGGAAGTGCATGGGAACAAGGCGTTACTGCTGGCTCTGGTTTCCTTGCTCTTTCTGGTGGCCAGCTCACTGGGAACCTAACATTCTCAGGCACACAAACAGTTGATGGTCGGGATGTTTCGGCTGATGGAACAAAATTAGATACGATAGAAACGTCGGCTACAGCAGATCAAACAAATGCTGAAATTAGAACTGCGGTAGAGGCGGCTTCTGACAGTAATGTTTTCACAGATGCAGACCACACCAAGCTTAACGGTATCGAAGCAAGCGCGACGGCAGACCAAAGTAACGCTGAAATTAGAACAGCAGTAGAAGCAGCTACAGATTCCAATGTGTTTACAGATGCAGACCATACAAAATTAAATGGTATTGAAGCGTCATCAGATGTAACAGATGCGGCCAACGTAGGAACTGCAATCACTGCATTCAGCACCGGAACAGATGCAGCCTCTGCTGACCTTATCCCTGTTTACGATGTATCTTCAAGCACTTGGGAAAAACAAACCATTGCTAATGCTGCTCTTGCGGGACCAACTGGTCCTACTGGCCCTAACGGATCGAACGGCTCTAATGGACCTACTGGACCTACTGGACCCACTGGTTCGGGCGGAGGCACTGGACCTACTGGGCCTACTGGACCTACTGGACCGTCTGGAACTGGTGTTGGGGTAACATTTAATTCCGTAGGTAGCTACGCGCTTGGTGTTCGAGCGCAAATGAGCGATAATAACTACGCTTATTACAGTGGTATGACGGTTGCTGGTACTAATTTACGCCAATCAAACGTCTTAACTCAAACTACGTCTAGCCTTATCGGCGGCATGTCAGGGACGTGGCGCACAATGGGTTTTTCATATGCCTATTACGTTTACAATAATATGAGTATCACCGTTTTCTTAAGGATTTCTTAAATGAGCATTGCAATCACAGAAGTCCGCAACGCGGCATCACTACAGTCTGACAACTTAGCTATGGAAGTAGAAATTAACCATCCAGATTACGGCTGGATACCTTATTTTTTAGACCCTAATGACGAAGACTCCACCATCGACAATGATGAACTTATGGATCTTATTGGCACAAACTTTGAAGCTTACGTTGCTCCTACTTCTGAAGAGCTAACAACAGAAGCAGCCGCAGCGGGTCGCTTTGAACGTGACACTAATCTAAGAAAATTTGTAGACCCAATGGTGTCTAATGCTTTGCGCTGGGCCGAGTTAACTTCGTCTAAGCAAACTGAGTGGACTACATACAGAACTGCATTGCTTGACGTTACAGAGCAATCTGGATTTCCTCATAATATATCATGGCCAACACCTCCAGAATGAGGAGTTTATGGCAAGCGTGGGAAAATGGCGTATCAGATGATATTGTTGACCTAATTATCTCTCTGGCTGGTGAGGCTAAGGAAGCCACAACATTCAATGGTGCTGGCTCTGAAGCACGACAGAGCCGTGTGTCTTGGCTAACTGGCAATCAAATGATTTTGGAGATGCTTTACAATTACGCAGACGCGGCTAACCAAGCGGCCTTTGGCGCCCATATATTTAAGAAAGCTGACGTTCAGTTTACTGAGTATCACGCATCTGAGGGCGGTCACTACAACTGGCATCACGACATCAACTGGAACGCCAACAATAAGTTAGACCGCAAGCTAAGCATCACGGTCCAGCTTTCTGGTCCTGACGAGTACGAAGGCGGTGAGTTTGAGTTTAACGAATGCGAAAGTCCGAAGGCTAATGTAAAAGCAAGGGGAACAGTGTTGGTTTTTCCAAGCTATCTTCAACATAAAGTAAAGCCAGTTACTTCTGGTGTACGAAAATCTTTAGTAGCTTGGTTTGAAGGACCGCGTTGGAGATAGTTATAAATTAAAGTAACGGGAATAAAACTAATGAATAAGCGCACAGTTTCTTCGGCACATAATCGCATTGAGGCTATCTTTATTGGAGGCACTGGCGCGGTCATCATAATGTTAATTACCGTACTGATAAAGATGGGCTGATGATAGAAGTCCTAGCCCTTGCTGGTATGGTTACCAAAGTTGCTGGCGGTATAAGCTCCGCTATTAAGGCTGGTAAAGATATTAATGAACTGATGCCTGCCTTTGGCAAGCTTGCTGAAATTGAATCCGAAATAAACTTAGCTGAAACTGGTAAACACAAAGGCCCACTGGGCAGATTAAATTCTTCTGAGCAAGAAGGTTTTGCTATTGCGTCAGCTAGAATGGCACATAAAAAAGCTTTATCTGAATTAAGATCTTTGTGTAGAAGCGGCCCTAATGCGGAGCCCGGGCTGTGGGATATGGTTGTAAGTGAGACTGCAAAAGTTAGAAAAAGAAAGAAGCTGGCTCTTGAAGCAGAGGCAGAGAAGCGTGACAAGATTTTCTATTTTATATCGGTAGGGTTTTTTATTGTTTTAATTGCAATCGCTACTGGTGGTTTAATTTGGGGCGCAGCCCTATTAGCAGAGAGTCGGAAGTAATGACAGAGTTTGATAAACTAGATGTCAATAAGGACAATTTGGTAAGCCGCGACGAATTTGCATTATTGGAATTAGAAAACAGACGACGCGTTTTAGATGATGAAGATAGTAAGCGCGATATGCAACGGGCTGTAGTTTATTTTTGCCTGGCCGGAATGTTATTGTATCCGTTTTCTATAATTGTCACCGCCTGGATCGGTCTGAGTGAGGCAACGTCTGCCCTATCATCCATCGCAGGGGTGTATTTTATATCTGTAGCTGGGATCGTCGGCGTGTTTTTTGGCGTAACAAACATGGGGAAAAGCAATGTTAAACATAGTGAGTAGCCTTGCGGGGCTGGCAACAAGTGTGATTGACGGTAAGACTGCGGTCAAGAAAGCTGAAGCTCAGACTAAGATGAAGATTGCTACTGGAGAGATCACTTGGGAACAGTCTGCTATTGAGGCCAGTAAGGACAGTTGGAAGGACGAAGCCTGGACTTTATGCTTTATTTTCATAGTGTTAGGTAGCTTTGTGCCTGGGCTTCAGCCTTACATGGAGCAAGGATTTATCAATCTCCAAGCTGCGCCAAGCTGGTTTAGTTGGGCGATGTATGCTTCAATAGCCGCCAGCTTTGGAATCCGTACAATGAAGGGTTTAAAAAAATGAAAGATAACTTTAATGAATGCTTGGAAATGTTACTCAAACACGAAGGCGGTTTTATAAATCATCCCAAAGATCCTGGCGGAATGACAAATCTTGGTGTGACCAAGGCTGTGTATGACGAATGGACGGGCAAGGAAAGCACTGAGGCTGACATGAGGGCGCTGACGCCTGACGATGTTGCTCCGATATACAAGAAAAACTATTGGGATAAGGTCTGTGGTGACAATTTACCTAGCGGCTTAGATTGGGCGGCCTTTGATTGGAGTGTTAATTCTGGAAGCAAACGCCCAGCCAAAGCAATCCAAAGGGCTGTTGGGTCAACTCAAGATGGGTCTATTGGTCCTATGACATTGCAAGCTGTTGCTGATGTAGATCCAGACCGGATTATTGAAGCTGTTTACCACACTCGACAAAAATTCTATGAGAATCTCAGCACTTTCGATACCTTTGGAAAAGGTTGGACCAGAAGAAATAAAGAAACTCTTGAGGCAGCTCTTGTGATGGCAAATGAACCAACGTAAAAGTATTAGGTGGGCGGTACAATCTTAACAGTCTTAGCCACGGGGTCTGGTTTGTTTTGGTTCGTGCTACCAAATGCGCTACATTAATATCACAGCCGCCCACACCAATACTTAATTCAAGGTCTAGCTTTTGGTCGCATACTGGTTGATGGGAGATCTGTTTCAACGCACTGGGCCATGCTGTTGCGTGAGAAGTTGTGATAAATTATAGGGTACACAGCATCACTGGCTTCAGAGCATAGCCTTTGGCTAGGAAATAATATCTTAGACTCAACCTCATATTCGTTTACACCAACGCTAACTACATACGTAAGTACCAAGGCTACCCAGTATGTCATTGCATTTCACCAGGTTGAGCATAAAGATAAACCCTATTCTTTTTACTGCCGCCAGGCGGAATGACAATGGTTCGATCTACTTTGCCTTCCCGAAACAAATTGTGCATGAAGAGAGCCGTTGACCTAACATCAAAGCCAGTAATATCTGAAATCTGTGACGTTGTTCTTGGCGCTTTTTGTAGTGTGTTTAATATTCTACCACGCCGATCTAAAGATTCCCGCTTTGCAAAGTTAGCGTGTTGCCAGCCCTCAACTCTAGAAACAGGAAACGGTGGGCGTTTTTTGCGTCGGATAAGATCATGTTCAAAGCAGATCCATTTGTACCAATATTTAATTTCAGCCTTTTCATAAACAGATTTTGCCTGGGAGAATAACAACTTTAGCTTTCTATCAATTGCCGCTCTACTATTTGTAGCAATGCATTCAGCTCCTCTAAAGTCTGTTTTAGATTTGGCCTGTGTTTCTGATCCGATAGATAGATCATTATCTTCAATAGTCGCGACATTCTTTTGAGCGCGGCCACCCCGCTCTCGTTCAATTCTTTCTTCTTTACGTTTTTCATTAACCCTTCTCCTTTCACAAGCAAATTTAAGTCCATAATCTTTAGAATATTTAAGCACAGTTTGGTATGGTATGTCTGAGCTTTCGGACGCTTGGCGTTTACTAAGGCCCTGTTCTGCGGCCCTCACCAATGCAATTAATATTTTTGGTTTCATTTTGTTTTTCTGCCTTTCCGTACGTAGATCCATTCGATATCGTTTCGTTTAACAAAGGTGTTGAGGTTGGTTAGCGTTGTCCCCAGCACCTTCGCCGCTTCTGTCTGCGTGAAACGGCCTTGAGCTAACGATTGTACCAGCTCAATCCGTTCCTTTTTATGACGCAGTGTCATTTCCCCCCAAATTTCCATTACTTCTCAACCTGTGCGCCAAGAATCTTGAGGCATTTTTTGTAACGGCTATCGACTTGCTCTTTAAAAGCATCGCTCAACTTGTCGATTGACGGTTGATTTTGCTCAAGCAGCTCTCGCAGAAAAGTCATTCGTTCCCGTGGTGATACAGGGTCGCCGTTCTTTTTTGCTTCGAGTTTTGTGTATGTACCAATTAAAGTAATTAGGTTTTTAGAAAAGTCTTGCGGATCAAACGATCCCTTATCTTGGCCGACGTGGTTTTTAAGTAAAAGAAGATCGCCCTGAGGTTCATCTACCGGCGCGAGTAGTGCCGCCATCGTAGATTTACCATTCGTAGATTGAACCTGTTCTTTTTGAGCTGCTGCTTTGCGTGGTACAGCATCAATCTCGTTAAGGCTGGCATATGTGCCGCCATGTAGCCCTATCGACGCCAGAGCGCGGCCTATGGCGCTTGTTTCGCAATTCTCTAACGCTGAAGTCTTATTTACGTTTGAGCTTCCACGGATCTCCTCCGCCATTCCTGAGCCTACGATCATACCCGCTGCGTTTATAACTGTTGCTTTGATAACCACGCGCTTGCCATCATCCAGCAAGATCTCAGTATTAATCCCGTGATCTAGTGCAAATGCTTTGCGGAATGCCTCAACGCGCACGAATACCTCTGTGTATTTCTTGCCGCCCCGCTGGGTTACGCCGTGTGTCCGGTTAAGGTCATTAACCTCTGCCATTGCTTTTTGTAGCTCACTCATTTGTTTGCTCCCTTTTTGCTTTCATTTGGTGCGCTATCTGACAGCCTTTCCCCCATTGCGTGTTGGCGTGTCCAATAATAACTTGACAATTCGGTGGACATTTTACGCCCTTCCTGCGCTTTCGATCTGATCCGTTTAGTAGCCGATATTTGCAGGTGATAGTTTCCGGCGGCTTTATTCTTATATCATCTATCAAGCTGAATACATATTCATAAGTCTGCAATTTACGGTTTAGATCTCCTGTCATTTTGGAAAGATATTCTATTTCTTCACGCATTTTCTGCTCGTTTAATTGATCTTCACTCATTTTCTCACTCCCCTTGTTCTGTTAAATTTAGCCCTGCAAGCTGGCCTTCCCCAATGGTTTGTCTTTTTTCCAGGCTTGCCTGTGATCTGTACCCAGCATTCATTTGGGCATTCTTCATTTCGGGCTTTGCCTAGATGCTTGTGCAAGGAACATCTCTCGAAATAAATCTTTTCGGTTACAGTTTTAGAAACCTCAACAATCTTCATTTTATTCTCACTGTGATTGATGGTTGGCCTAATTTAATTTCGCAACCTGGAACAATCTCACCTTGGTCAAGTTGCTTTCTGATTGCAGTCGTGTCTGGCCTGCTTGTTATTTTCATAAGTTGCGTGGGAATATCTGTTTCATCGTAGATTTCTAATGAAAACCTGGCTTTTGTTCTGCTGACTGTACCTAGGGCGTGTGTAACTTTAGTTTCTCCCATCGCATCAAGCAACCGGCCTATTGTAAAAGATATTCCCTCCTGCCTTGCGGCTAATCTTTTTGATCTAGCGGCGTAAGTTGCGGCCAGCTCTTTTGCAGCGCCTTCGTAGATTGAGCATTCGGTGCGCTCTTGAATGAGTTTGCCTAAAATATCCATTGCGTCGGTCTCTCCGTCTAGCGTGTCAAGAAACGTATCTTGATCGTCGCCTGAAATTAGCCGTATTTCGTCTGCCATTTCGCGGATTTGCTCAAATTTAATGTACATAAGTCTTCCCTTTTCTGGTTATTTTCCAAACAATCTCATTGTTTCCGTATGAATTATTGAAGCGCTTATCTGTTTCTTCAATCATTTCCATTTCTAGGAGTTCCGAAAGTCTCGGTCGTATGCTAAACAGAGATAGCTTGGTCGCACGGGCTATCTGCTCCCCTGACGCGCTTCCACCCAGCGTGTGTAGTCCTTGCAAGGTTTCGAGGCGTCTGCCTACGACCGATCGGGCCACCTTGTGCGCTGCCGCTTGGGATGTTTCTCCCGTTGCCAAGCGGTGGTGCATCTTTTTTATTATTATGTGCAATATTGGGTTAATCATCATTTTCCTCCTTAAATACTGCGCCCTCACCGCTGCACGTTTCGCAGGTCTGGGGGTCTATGTAGATCTCTCCAACGTCACGGCTAAAGCCTTGCTGTTTGTAGGTTTCAATCATAACGATCCCATCTCCGTCACAATCTGGGCAAATTTCAGAAAGCTTTTCGATTTCGTCTTGAAAAATGTCTTTTACGCGCCCCATTATAAAGCTCCCCCAAAAAATAAGATTACATAGAGAATAAAGAAAATAGCCATTACCCCCAAACCGTCCTTGATCCATTCTTTCATTGAACTTTCCCCGCTAGTTTTTTGAATGTGCTGCAAGCGCGGTCTATGCCGTGCGTGCTGGCTGCGTCTGTGAATTGTTTGCGCGTTACGTTGCGCCCGTTGTTGTCTGTCAACTGAACCACATAGTTGCGCTGTGTGTCGTTCTCCGCGATCACTAGAAAGCCTGCGTAATAGTCGACTTCATGTGTGGATGTTTGCCAAAGAGTTTGCATTATGCCGCCTTCGCTTTGCCAGATGATCTAAAGCAATAGGAGGGATAAGAGTTTACAAACACCATGCCATCTTGCGTGTGGCCCCCAACGTAGTCACCCTCCCATTCAAGCTTTTCTGCAAGAGCCGAAGCGGCCTCAACATGGTTGGCCTCTGCGGTCATCGAATAATCAGCGTCGAGTGTGACTGATGTATAATTTCCGGTGTGTGTCGCTTTGTAACGTGATCCACGGTGATTGGTTGGGCCTAGGTACTTTGTGATGATCGTTTGCATTGTCTTAAGCTCCTATAAGTTGATTAGTACAAAAAAGAATTATCGAAATATCAATAATGACCACTGACCAAAGGCAAAATTTGATTAGATCTTTTACGCCGTCACTCATTGTTTTATTCTCCTGTTGCGTTGTTGTTGAAATTACTTTAAACCGATATCACAATAGATAGCAATACAATTATTAACAAAATGTGGATATATTTAACAAGTCGCTGAAAACAAAGGAAAAGAAAATGAAATACCAAACAAAGGGAGAAGAGAAAAAGCCCCTAGTTGTGCGCTTGCCTGTCGGATTAAAGAAAAGGCTTGATATCGCTTCAACAGATCAAGGGATATCGCAAAGCCGTTTGGCCGTTGATCTGATATTGCAAGGACTTGACCGCTCTGTGAGCGTGGCTGATGTCATGGACGAAGTTGTAGGGGCATATATGATTGTTGACGAAGAAAAGGTTTTAATTCCAAATACCGCAGATGCCACGACTGTGATTAAGTGGCTAGACCGGATATGACAACCGCCTATATCTGGATGAACGGCCAGCCAATCGGCAAAGGTAGGCCAAGGTTCACAAGAATGGGGCGGGTTTATACGCCTGAGAAAACGCGCAAATATGAAATGCGGCTGGCTGCGGTTGCGTCTGACTACATGGTTGCGCATGGTTTAGAGGTTACAAGTAAGCCTTGTTCGGTGTTGATTAAGGCACAGTTTGAGATCCCAAAGAGCTGGACAAAGGCCAAAAAGGAAGCCGCCAGGAACCATGAAATTTACCCAGGTAAGCCTGATATTGATAACATGGCGAAGGTTTTGGACGCATTCAACGGCATAGTTTGGGATGATGACGCGCAAATATATGAGCTTAAAGCGTTTAAAAGGTACGCAGAAGATCCGTGCCTAATTACAACTGTGACTTGGTAAAGAGAACGCCCCCACAAATTCTTGCAGGGGCGCTGGGACTAGGATACACTGAAAGAACCAACAACCAATGCAGCAGCAGCAAGGTCAGAATAGGCTGATCTTGCCCAAATGAAAAGGGTAAAATGATGTCGCATTATATGACTGCACTAGCGATGCAGCAAAAGGGGCTAAAAGCACCGGCTAAGATCGTGCTTTATTGGATAGCAGACCATCACAACAGCGAAACAGAAGCTTGCTTTCCCAGCCTTTCTACTCTTGCGGAAGAATGTGAGATGTCAAAACGTGCAGTTCAAGGACACATAGACACCCTTGAGCAATCAGGAGTAGTCACAAGAGTGCAACGAAAGCGCAGCAATGGCAGTCAAACTAGCAACGGATATCGCTTAAACCTAACAAAACAACCATGGCAGAATCTGCCACCCCCCCTAGCAGATTCTGCTAGCCCCCCATGGCAGAATCTGCCACCCCATAACCTTGGAAGTAATAACCTTGGAAGTATAACCTCTAAAGATATGTCCATTTTCGATGATCTTTGGAAGATGTATCCAAAGAAGGTAGGCAAGGGTACAGCAAGAAAAGCGCTGGCAAAGGCAATCACAAAAACGCCAGCCGATAAGATCCAACATTCACTAGCACTCTTTGTCAGATCATGGGGCAACCAAGATAATAAATTCATGCCGCACCTGGCAACATGGCTAAACGGGGAAAGATGGGATGACGAACTGCAAGAGGCTTCATTGCAGGACATGAGCAGCGATCAACAAATGCAGGCCATTCTTGGCTCACTTACAAATGATAGAAAGATGATCCAATGAAATACGAGCAACGTACAAGATCAATTGGCGCATGGTTACAGCAAGAGCTGCAATCCTACGATGTACCGGCAAACCACACCACAGATAGAGCTGCTAAAGAAATGTCAGCAATGGTCGAGGATATCAACTCAGAGATATCAGACGGTATCAATGAAGACGCCCTCAACAATGTTCTAAGCAAGATGTCCCAAGATGTACGCAAGAACAACCGCACAAGATCATGGCCCACGCCTTACAATTTCGTGAAGGCAGCTCAGAAATGCTCCGCAGCGTATCAACCAGCACAGATCGGATCAAGCCAGCCAACCGTATTCGATGCAGATGCAATTGCAGCCAGGCGAATGAACGAAGGCCAGCCAGTAGCAGAGACATACGTCAAAGGATCAGGAGCAGATAGATTGCTAGAAAAAAACTTCGTTACGCTGAGCGTAATAGATATGTA
>Ga0114998_10001114_pt1 | contig 20497 bp, 18 predicted proteins | sample ArcticOcean_MG_C_5_FD_87044 | JGI IMG/M metagenome (GOLD analysis project Ga0114998, IMG submission 87044) | Marine microbial communities from western Arctic Ocean - ArcticOcean_MG_CB4_138 | ecosystem: Environmental > Aquatic > Marine > Oceanic | place: Arctic Ocean: Canada Basin | collected... | reverse complement strand
TGATAAACGAACGCCAGAAGAGGCATACTTTGACGGCAAAAAACTCAAGAAAGCGGCATGATAACCAAACTCGATACACCTTAACTTAGACGTAAACCTGTTCGGAAAAGTAGGACCACTTCACCAGACCAAAGAAGCACCCACACCGTTACGGATGTAGCTTGAATAGAAAGAATGAGCTATTATCGGCTATTTTGGCAACTCTTGCAAAACATCGGCCACTGCTTCAATCGTAAAATCAATATCTTCTTTTGTATGCGCAGTAGAACTCAGATTATGCAGAATTTTATTACCCGTGAAAAATACGCCTTTTTCTCGTAATGCTGATGCAAATGCCCCATATTTCTTAAGATCAACCGAAGAACAGAAATCACGGTACCCCGTTATTTCTTCTAGGTCTGTGAAAACTGGGTGAAACATTGACCCAACGTTCTGAACCCGCATATTTTGCCCGGTATCTTGTGCTACTGCATTAAGTCGCAGTGTCATCTGTTCTCCAATATCAGTCAATTTTTTGAAACCTGCATTATCATCTTTTGTCATCTCCTCAAGCATGACTTTTACAGCATAAAGACCAAGGCGTGGCGCGTTTTGGCTGCCATAATGCAGTACCTTGCCGTATTCTATACTCTCCATTATGTGGGCTGGGCCACCGATTGCAGCTACTGAAAATCCTTGGCCAAGCGCTTTGCCATAAGTGACGATATCTGGTTTAAGCCCATAAAGTTCTGCCGCACCACCTGGGCTCACACGAAAGCCAGTTACCGTCTCATCAAGATAAAAAAGAACATCGTACTTACGGCACATTTCCTCGGCCTGTTTTAAATAACCTTCTTTTGGTAGAATTACACCCATGTTGGACATAACTCCCTCCATCATGACACAGGCAATCTCATGACCACGCGTTCGCAAAACCCTCTCTAAAGCGTCGATATCGTTCCAGACCGCTACAATTGTATCCTCCCACGAACCAGGTGTCAGGCCAGAGCTATCTGGAATTCTGATTGGGTCGTTGGGGTGCCCAAGTGTGGTCACGGGTTGGGGATTTGAGCTCACCAGAAGACCATCATACCAGCCGTGGTAGTGGCCTTCAAATTTTAGAACCTTCCTCTTTCCTGTTATTCCGCGGGCCATACGAACGGCTGTCATACAAGCCTCAGTGCCTGTATTAGCGAAACGCACTTTGTCGACATGATCAAGCATTGAGACCATGAGTTCAGCCACTTCAACCTCGATATCAAGAGCGGTCGCGAAATGCGTTCCGTTTCCAACCTGTTCACGGACAACCTCAACAATTTTAGGGTGGGCGTGTCCAAGCGGCAGACAACCAAACGACATCTGCCAATCAATAAATTCGTTCCCATCGACATCCCAAAGTCGAGACCCTTCACCCCTTTCAAAATAAGGTGGGTGAGGACTGTAGTTGAGTGGTCCGCGCGAAGCAGAACTACAACCCTCAACCAAAACTTTCATGGCGCGGTCAAAATAATGTGCTGATTTTTGCGTTTTCATGTCTGCAATTCCGTCTGCTAAAGGTGCATGTTTAATTATCAAAGTGCTTTAAGTAACTGGTGAGCCTGATCCATTGATGTATCTAGGGTGACGCCTTGGACTGACTTGCCAAGGAGCGTTTTGAAGGCACTCTGAGTAACTTCTGTAAAGGTTATAGAGCCGTCAGATTCGATACATTCAATTCCTTCCCACGGCAAAGAGCGGACATTTGTATCAATTGCGTCCGCTTCAGTCCACTCTTTATGGAGATCTAGTTCTGCCAAACCGTCTTTAAGAACGACAGGATATCCACCGATCAAACCATTAACTCCAGGAAGGTGCATGGCTGTTGGCTCCTTGGCTAGGAAGCCCTTGAACGCTTGGATTGCAGCTGATGCGGTCACTCTGTTGAAAAACAAATCAAATTTAAACGGGAAGGGTTTAAAAAGTTCTTTCAATGCTAAATCGGTGACATCGTCTCCGTTAACTTCGGCATGTAATAAAAAAGGTGGCAGATCTTTCGAGGGAAACTCATAGAATACATGGTATTCAAACGCATGTTGCGCAACAAGTCTAACTGAGATTTCGGTATTGGGGACGCCCAACCTTTGGCTAAGGCCTGAGATGACTTTAGGAATTGGTTCTTGCACGTTCCCGATACCACAGATTGGCCCAAAACCTGATCGGTGCAGTACCGGGTTAACGACATCAGGATATGAGGCTCCTATCCAAATTGCGCTCAAATTTGCCTGGTCCAAGCGGTCCCGGAATGATTGCATTAATGCTAAGTGTAGCGAAACGTAGCCCCCAAACGGCAATTTGGGCGCCGTGGATTTTTCGATCTGCCACCAAGGCATAAGCGTTGCAGTCGTGAAGATAAAATCTGGATTTATCTGCCTAATCTTGGTTACAAACTCTGCTTTGTCCACATCGAGCTGCTCTGCTGATACTGATGGATAATGACCCTCAAGGCCCGCACCAATCAGGGCACTGTTTGCCCGTTCCAGTGCTTTCGAAGCACATCTGCCCGCAATAACGATATGACTGAAAAGGCCAGACCTCGCCGCTGCTTCTAGAACATTTGTGCCCAGTTCACCAACCGAGACTATCAGTAAGACAGGCTTACCCATGTGCGTACTCCATCAGAAAGCGGGCCACTGTTGGGCCCAGCTCTTCACTTGCATATCCACCTTCCTGAACAAACACCGTCGGCAGCGCCCACTCTCGAATCAGCTTTGCAACAGAAGCATAGCCCTCAGGTGAAATCTGATGCCTACCATGTGGATCTGAACGCAACGCATCAACGCCCAGTGCAATAACAATAGCATTGGGTTGAAATTTTTCGACGGCTGCGACGAGGCGTGTAAACGCACGTAAAAAGCCAGCGTCATCTATTGCCATGTCAAAGCACACGTTAGCATTGCAATCCGTCCCCTCACCCATACCCGTCTCATCCTCATATCCAGTATAAAAAGGGTAGTAACAATTTGGATCCGAGTGCATTGATGCCGTAAAGACATCAGATCGTTGATAAAAAATTTCTTGAGTTCCATTTCCATGATGCACGTCCACATCAATCACCGCAACTTTTTTGTACTGTTTTAACAATTCCTCAGCGGCAACAGCCGCATTATTTAGATAACAAAATCCCATTGCCGATTTCACACCAGCGTGGTGCCCCGGAGGACGACACAAAGCATAGGACGCCTTGCCAGATGTTGCAACAAACTTGGCAGCATTGACAGCACATTGAGCAGAGGCGTAGCTCGCCACCCACGTGCCACTTCGAATTTCAGCAGCGAGGTCTTTCACATAAAACCCAAGAACACCAATCAAACTCGTTGGCACACGTGTCTGGTCTGCTGTGGCCATAGTATTTGGTAAAAGAACAGAATCATCACCAAATTCAGCAAGCCATTTCTCATGAATGTTCCGCAAAAAATCAATATATTGAGCGGGATGAACACGTAGTATTGGATCGAGACCGAAATCAGCTGGAGGATCTATAATAAAATCCATTTCAGAAAGCTGATTAAAAATGAGTTGCGCCCGGCAAGGTGATTCAGGGCTATCGATCAAATACCCCTCTTTTAAAAAGCGCGCACCAGTGTGTTTAAGCTGATCATTTGACCAAAAAATTTGCATAAGTTTCTATTCCAAAAAACTAGTCAATGGTAATCATAGCGTCTATTTTAGTATGTAACAGCGTTTCAATGTAAAATCTTAATGGACAAGAAATAATATAGCAACTAACACTTTACTAGGTTAGTTTGCCTGTACCAACGAAAGTAAATCTATTTTAAGCTACCCAGAGTGTCAACTCTGACTGACCAGGCCATAGAGTCAACCTGACTGACTTGGCCGTGATTAGCTCGCTAATCTGTGCAAGCCGCAAAAGCGACAAAAAATCGCTATTTTTATCGCTTTTGTTTAGCTATATCTAATGCCTGACCCTTCATCCCAAGAAAAAGTTCATCCAAGGTGCTCTATCTTGATCTGAATGGGACAATTTCACCTAAATATAATTTTTGGCTTCTACTAACCCCAACGCCTCTAAAGGAAACAGCATGAGTAATGCACTTGACCCCACCTCCAAACCACTTGTCGCGGTTACTGGCGCAAGCCGAGGAATAGGTCATGCCATCGTCAAACAGTTCTATAACAAAGGGTGGGATGTAATGACACTTTCACGTACCCCGTTCAGCCAAGTTTGTCCCTGGGCAGAAGGTATTGTGCGCCACATCGAGACGGATCTGTCTGACGAAGATTCTGTAATGGCTGCTGCGGATCAGTTGCGCCAACAGATTGATGGCCGTGGGCTTAATGCGCTGGTCAATAATGCTGGCATCTCGCCAAAAGAGGCAGATGGAAGTCGACTCCTCGCGACACGAACCGATTTGACTACGTTTAGAAAAGTAGAAATGGTTAATCTGATCGCGCCACTGATCTTAGTACGCGAGCTTCTTGATCCGCTCGCACAGGTGGGTGGGGCGGTCGTCAACGTTTCGTCAATAGCCGCAACTCAGGTACATCCTTTTGCGGGCGCTGCATATGCAATTTCAAAGGCAGGCTTGTCTGCGCTGACCCGCGAACTGGCGCACGAACTCGCCTCAAAAGGTGTCAGGGTAAACGCAGTGTCGCCCGGCGAAATTGCAACAACGATTTTATCTCCAGGTACCGGCGATATAATAAGTCGCAATGTGCCAATGCAAAGGTTGGGCGATCCGGGCGAGGTCGCAGATGTTGTATTGTTTCTCTGCTCAAAACACTCATCTTATGTTAACGGCGCAGAAATTCCAATAAACGGAGGGCAACACCTTGCATAATCGATAGTTGGTATTTGTGATATTACTTCAACATTAAGCAAGGCAATTTTTTCGTAATAATTCCTAAACTGCCAGATCGGATGACAGAATTTCGAGGCTGCGTTCCACAATATCCAGCATCACTGAAATCTGAGCCTGATCAATGATCAGAGGCGGACAAAATGCCATTGCATCCATCATATTTCGGGAAAGTAGTCCATTGTCCTGAAAGATCTGGTTCATATGCGCGCCAAGTTTTCCAGGAGCCAAGTCATGTGCATTCCCTTTTGGAACCACCAGTTCAAGCGCTGCAATCAAACCCACACCACGAACTTCGCCGACCAGCGGATGATCCGTAAATTTAGCAAGACCCACTTGCAATTCATTTCCACGCAACGCAGCGTTCCCAACAAGATCACGCTCTTTAATTATTCTCAGGTTTTCAAGTGCTATTGCCGCCCCTACAGGATGTGCACCGCCAGTAAAACCATGACCTAAAACTCCTATCCTATTAGTTTCATCCGCAATCGGTTCATAAAAACGCTCATTCATCATAAATGCTGAAAACGGGAAGTAAGACGAAGTAATCTGTTTGGACATGGTGATAACATCCGGCTTGATCCCAAAAGTTGTCGATCCAAACATCTGTCCTGTGCGACCAAAGGCACAGATGACCTCATCAGCGATCAATAAAATGTCGTATCTTGACAAAACAGCCTGTATTTTTTCCCAATAGGTTTGCGGTGGCACAATAACACCTCCCGCCCCCATGACTGGCTCGGCGATAAATGCCGCTATTGTATCCGGTCCCTCTGATTGGATCATTGTGTCCAAGTCCTCGGCGCAGCGAGTAGCGAACGCCTCTTCACTTTCTCCTTCTGCACCCTCTTTCCAGTAGTGGGGGCACGTCGTATGCAAGATACCTTCTAACGGCAGGTCAAATGAACGGTGATTGTTGGGCAGGCCCGTCATCGAAGCCGATGCGATCGTGACGCCATGATATCCCCGCAAGCGCGAAATAATTTTTTTCTTTTGAGGTTTACCGAGAGCGTTCGATCGGTACCAGATCATTTTTAGGATAGTATCATTCGCCTCAGACCCTGAATTGGTAAAAAAAACCTTATGCATCGGCACAGGCGCAATAGCTATCAGTAGCTCCGCCAGATCAATAGCAGGTTCATGCGATTTCTGCGAAAAATTATGATAGAAGGGTAGCTTACTCATCTGTTTTTGAGCAGCTTCAACAAGACGGCTTTCATTAAAACCTACGGCGACGCTCCAAAGCCCAGCCATACCTTCGATGTAGCGGTTGCCATTTGTGTCAAACACATACACGCCCTCCCCACGGTCAATTACCAGAGGTCCATTTGCTTCATGGGCACGAGCGTTCGTATAGCCATGAACGTGATAGGCAATATCGCGAGCTTCTATCGAGTTGGGGCGCATTTTCATAAAGCACAGCCTTCTGTTTGGTAAATCGCAGCGTAAGCACTGGGTAACTATTATAGTATGCAAATAAATATAGGGACTATTTTGCGCATCTGGCAAGAGTTATTGATATATTAGTAAACATAATTTGGTTTGACTTAAAGTTATGAGCAGTTACCTTGGCTTAGGATATTTGCGAGCTTAATATGGAAATTATCGACAGAGATTATCTAACAACTCATCTGTATGGCAGAACAACAATAGATTGCATCATAGATTACGTGCATCCTGACAACAATTCGTCAATGCGGAATAAGATAGAGCAGTTTTGCTTCAGTTCAGGATCTGAGAGCAAAGCAGCCAACCAACTCACACACTATCGGGCACGTAAAAAGCACACTTCAAGAGAAGTGCATGTTCCGATAATGGATAGAGAGTACGTTACTGAAGCCATCGAAAGCCAACCTCCATCCAAAAGTCTTATTCGAGAGAGTGCAGCAAAGCGTGCAATAACCGATCAATTCGGCAATCTGCGCAGGTCAGTGCTATATAACATCCAAACACCAAAAAAAAATAAGTGGGTTTTTGCAACTCAGGACAATCGGGCTTTCATTCACACCCTCAGCAAGCTGACGGCAATGCCAACCCTACAGAAAACGCTCAAAATACTGTGGTTAAAGACGAGCACTTTAGTGGAGTGCGTTTATGACACCACTCCGCATAGTCTAACACTGGATCATTATGATCTAGTGCACACATTAGACATATTCAGTATCAGCATTCTAAAAATTGAAATGTCAGCACAGATTGAACAGCTTCACAAGTGCGCCCCTGATATGGCTCAGGTCTGATGAACAAGTTTTCAATCAAGCCTTTTGAAGCATCTGGAAACTGCAACAATTGGGGGCTTTTACGCAGCTTTTATTACACTGTATCCGAACAAGGCGTCACCAATGCGGCAAAGGCTCTGGGCATTAGCCAACCGTCTGCATCTGCCGCATTGCAACGTCTTGAAAAAAGGCTGGACCAAACATTAGTCCAACGCGGCCAGCGCCAGTTTGAACTAACCGCAGCCGGCAAAGTCCTGTTTGGCGAAGTAGAGAAAATGTTTGATGCTTCATTACGCGCTGAAGAAAAACTGAAGGCCCTGCATTCCGATCTAATCGGGCATGTCCAGCTTCATTTAGTAACCGGTGCTCGCAGTGAGCTTCTGGATGAGGTTCTACGCCTGATGCATCAGCGCCATCCGTCTGTCTTGCTCGAAATCCAAATCGCCTCAAGCCCTACGATCCAGAGCAATGTCATATCTGGGGCTATTCCCTTCGGTGTTTGCCTGATGTTCAGCCGGCTCTCTCGGCTCGACTGCCAACTGCTCTTAAGTGCTGAATACGGTTTGTTTTGTGGTGCCGAGCATGCTTTATTTGGACAACAAAACGTACCACTCAGCGAGTTGCAAGACTTACACTTCATCGCTTTTTCCTGTGATTCCGAAGGAAGCGCGTCCGAGCCAATGATTGCTCTGCGTAATAACACAGGAATTGGACGCTATATCAGCGGCACCAGTGGCGACTTCGCAGAAGTTTGCCGCATGATCATCGCGGGTTTGGGCATTGGGCTGCTCCCGATCCACGCTGTTAAACGCGAGATTGAAGATGAATCGTTGTGGCGCGTTGATCTACCTGGCCCCCCCCTATATGCTGACATGTTCTTTATATCAGATCCAGAACGTGCACTTAGTGATTCCGAAGCAATTTTCCTTTCAATTGTACAAGAAGTAGTCGCAATGGAGGTTTCCAGCGAACATAGCGTCCAGCTTTATCAAACATAACCAAATGCTATTTTGTTGTTTTGGTATTTATTGCTAGGTTTTCGACGACTGGTGCATTTCACACACGCTAAGAATTCGCTAATTCGCAGCCGTGAGTTTCTGAACCAAAGCCTGCAAAAGGAACTCAACTTGGGAACCCACGCGATAAAGCACAATCCAGAAGATGCAATGCCACGCGAGAGGCTGCAATTGGCCGCAGCCTATCGCCTCGTTGCACATTTCGGTTTGGATGACAGCATCTTCACACACATATCAGCACGCGCACCTAAGGATGAGGCCGAACATGGCTTTTTAATAAACCCTTTCGGATTGCGTTTTGACGAAGTGACGGCTTCTAACCTTGTGACAGTAAATCTGGATGGGACTATCCTGCGGGACAAATTTGGTAAAGGGATCAACAACGCAGGTTTCACAATTCACAGCGCCGTACACGCAGCTAGGCCGGATGTGGGGTGCATACTCCACACGCATACTGTGGCTGGCGTCGCAATATCCTCAATGGAGGAGGGTCTGTTACCACTGAACCAGTGGGCGCTACAATTTTACAACCGCGTTGCGTTTCATGACTACGAAGGCATTGCTCTAGATCTTAATGAACGCGCCAGATTGATTTTAGACCTTGGCAAATCAAAAGTTATGATCCTACGCAATCACGGCATGCTGACATGTGGAGGAACAGTGGGTGAAGCGTTTGCGCTGATGTATAATCTAGAACGAACATGTAAAGCGCAACTTGCGCTGATGTCTTCTGGGGCCACAGCGCGGACTGTTTCACGCGAACTGGCCGAATTCACGGCCAATCAATATGACCAATTAACAAAAAATCGTGGAAAATCTTGCGTTGCAGATCCCGAATGGGACGCCTACATGCGTCTCGCTTTAAAAAAATACCCGGACCTCGCACAATAAACTAGTCCAAGCATATTCACTCACATACAGGGAGACTAAAAATGAAAGCACTAATTTTATTAATTACTGCAACTGTAATCGCTATCTCTTCCACTGTTTTTGCAGACGAGCCCGTTCAAGGTGGGACCCTGAACTCCGTGATACAGCCTGAACCACCAGGCCTGATGCTGGGACTGGTCCAAAACGGACCAACTCAGATGGTCGCAGGTCAAATTTACGAAAGCCTTCTGCGATATGACCACGACCTCAACCCAATGCCTTCACTCGCCAAAGAATGGAGCAAGTCCAAAGATGGTCTGACCTACACTTTCACCCTGCAAAACGATGTGTTGTGGCATGATGGTGTCCCATTTACATCTGCTGATGTTGTATTCTCAGTTGATGAATTTCTGCGCGAGACACACCCTCGCCTGCGCGCGTCACTGGTATACGTAGATAAAATTACCGCGCCCGACGACAAGACAGTTGTTTTTCAATTAAAGCAACCCTTTGGGCCATTCTTAGGTATGTTTGAAACTGGGACAATGCCAATCATTCCAAAGCATATTTATGACGGCACCGACTATACTAGCAATCCAATGAACAATACCCCCATTGGAACTGGACCTTTCAAGTTTAGCAAATGGGAGCGTGGTTCTTATATTCATCTGGTACGTAACGAAGACTATTACGTCGATGGCAAACCCCATCTGGATGAAATCTACTATCAAGTAATCCCCGATGCCGCGTCCCGAGCGATCGCCTTCGAAACAGGTAAGGTTGATCTCCTACCTGGCGGTTCAGTTGAGAACTTTGACATTCCACGTCTGATAGCGATGGACAATGTTTGCTCGACTAATGCGGGTTGGGAATTCTTCGGACCCCATTCGTGGATGTGGCTGAACATGCACGAAGGACCAATGACTGATAAAAACTTACGAAAGGCTGTCATGCACGCGATGGACCGCGAGTTTGCCCGTGACGCACTTTGGAATGGCAATGGCGACTTGGCCAAAGGGCCCATAAGTTCTGTAACGCGGTTTCACGAAGCGGACACACCTGACATTACATTTAACCCAGACAAAGCGCGCAAATACCTTGCCGCATCAGACTATGATGGTAGAACCCTACGCCTCCTCCCGCTGCCCTATGGCGAAACATGGCAGCGTTGGGCGGAAGCCACGCGGCAAAACTTATCCGATATCGGCATAAATGTAGAGATTATGGCCACTGATGTTGCTGGTTGGAACCAAAAAGTAGCCAACTGGGATTTTGATATGGCCTTCACCTATCTCTACCAATACGGAGATCCTGCACTTGGGGTGGCAAGAACTTTTATCTCGTCCAATATAGCCAAGGGCAGCCCTTGGAACAACGTATCAGGCTACATTAATGAAGAGGTCGACGCACTTTTTGCCGAAGCCGCCATTCAAGCTGACGATACCAAGCGGCAAGAGCTTTACACACGAGCGCAGAACGTCATCGTAGATGATGTCCCTGTCGCTTGGATGCTTGAACTAAAGTTTCCAACTATCTACCGCTGTAATCTGAAAAACCCAGTCAGTACTGCAATCGGCGTCAACGACGGCTTGCGCGACGCTTGGCTGGCCAAAAAATAAGTCGGATTACTACTCGCTGTGCCCCCACTGTGGGCACAGCGATCCTATACAACTCTCCAATTACGGGAACATATTTTGCTAGCCTACATCGCTGAACGGCTTGTCAAAGCCGCATTCATACTAATAGCAATTCTTGTATTGAATTTCATGCTAATTCACGCTGCACCAGGCGACCCAGCAGCAGTCATGGCGGGTGAGGCAGGTGCAGCTGATGAAAAATTTTTGCAAGATCTGCGCATACGCTTTGGGTTAGACCAGCCGTTCACAGTCCAGCTCTGGACCTATATGAAAGGGGCTATCCAGCTTGATCTGGGTTACTCATACCGTCAGCAAATGCCAGTCGCTGAACTGATTTGGGAACGGCTGCCCGCAACGCTATTACTCACTATGACGGCTTTCGTCATTTCGGTCATTCTGGGCGTCGTTGCAGGCGTTCTGGCCGCACAAAAACAAGGCACATGGTGGGATACAGTCATATCAACCTTTGCCCTACTCTTTTACGCAACACCGCTGTTTTGGTTCGCGCTGATGGCATCACTACTATTTTCTGTCGTTCTCGGGTGGCTGCCTGGCTTTGGGTATGAGACCATAGGCGGCAATTATACCGGCCTCAGACGTGCGCTCGATATAGGAACACATCTGATACTGCCAGCCATGACGCTGGGCCTTTTTTTTACGGCCGTCTACATGCGTATGACCCGCGCCACTATGCTCGAAATCTCACGCCTAGATTTTGTTAAGACTGCTCGCGCCAAAGGTTTGCGTAATTCCGTCATCCAGCGCCGGCATGTGCTGCGCAACGCACTACTTCCAGTCATCACACTGGCCGGTCTGCAGGCGGGTCAGATCGTTGGTGGTGCTGTATTGACCGAAACTGTTTTTGCATGGCCTGGCATTGGTCGACTAATGTTCGAAGCAATCAATCAACGAGATTATAATGTCATTTTGGGCGTTTTCTTTGTCTCAGCCGCGATGGTGCTCTTGTTTAACCTCATCACTGATCTGCTCTACGGCGTCGTTGATCCACGTATCAGGATTACCAAGTGAGTGATTTCTGGTTCAGGTACTGCAAAAACCGGGGCGCAGTCATCGGCTTGATCATTCTAGTCTTCGTTATAGCCTGTGCTATTGCAGCCCCCTTTGCTTTTCCCCGCAGTCCCTGGTCGATGGTGCAACGTCCTTTCCTGCCACCATTCGAGATGGAAGGCTTACTGCTAGGTACTGACGCTTTAGGGCGCAACGTACTCTCGGGGCTTTTTCACGGCGCCCGTGTATCGCTGTTAGTAGGCCTTGTCTCGACAATCGTGGCACTTACCATTGGCATCCCAATAGGTGCTTGTGCCGGTTACTACGGCAACCTAGTCGACGATTTCCTTATGCGTTTCACCGAATTCTTTCAAACGATCCCAAGTTTTGCTCTCGCCATCGTGCTACTGGCTATTTTTCAACCCACGCTTGGTTATGTAATACTCTCGATCGCGATTGTGTCTTGGCCACCCGTGGCTCGACTTGTACGAGCTGAAGTCTTAAGCTTGCGCAACCGCGAATTTATTGAGGCCGCAACCCTATCAGGCCAAAGCAACCTACGCATCATCTGGCACCAAATTCTCCCTAACGCACTGCCACCCATCATTGTGTTAGCCTCCCTGATGGTAGCAACGGCAATCTTACTAGAAAGCTCACTCAGTTTCTTAGGCCTCAGCGATCCAAATGTTATGTCCTGGGGCTATATGATTGGAGCTGCGCGCACTGTTTTGCGAACAGCTTGGTGGCTCAGCTTCATTCCTGGCATCGCCATCATGCTGACAGTGCTTGCATTAAATCTAATCGGCGAAGGACTGAACGATGCGCTAAATCCACGGCTCAGGAGCTTGGAAAAATGACCTTGCTAAGCGTCAAAAACTTGTCGATCGCATTACCCACAGGTTCTGATCGTGCTCTAGCGATCAAGAACCTTTCCTTCACCCTAGATAGAGGTGAAGTTCTTTGCATCGTTGGTGAAAGCGGATCAGGAAAGTCCATGTCCGCAAATGCTCTGATTGGACTGTTGCCTGAAGGTGTGACGTCGTGTGGAGGCTCGATTAACTTTGAGGAAGTTGACCTACTAAAACTCAATGAAGATAAAATGCAAGCACTGCGTGGACGCGATATATCGATGATCTTTCAAGAACCGCTCAGTGCACTAAACCCATTAATGCGCATTGGCGACCAAGTTAAGGAAGTCTTTGAGGCACATAACTTACTCACTCCCTCAGAGCGACGCAAGCGCGCGCTTGAACTGCTGCAGGAGGTAGGTCTACCAGATCCTATAAAAATGATCCATGCCTACCCCTTTCAGCTGTCAGGTGGGCAACGCCAGCGCGTTGTAATCGCCATGGCGCTGGCTCTCAAACCTAAGATTCTAATCGCAGATGAACCTACTACCGCCCTGGACGTCACCACGCAGGCCCAGATTCTAAATCTAATCGAAGAACTGCGCCGCAAATATGGGATGGCAGTGCTGTTCATCACCCACGATTTTGGTGTCGTGGCGGATATAGCAGACCGTGTGATTGTTATGCAATCTGGGGAGGTGGTAGAGGCGGGGCAAGCTAATGCCGTGCTGATGTCCCCCAAGCATGCCTATACTAGGGCCTTGCTTGATGCGATTCCACGTTTGAGCTTTGGTGAAGCACCTCCAAAACCTACAGACCAAATACCAATCCTCAGTATCAGTAATCTAAGCATGACTTTCCGCAGTCGCAGTTCAGGTATCTTCCGTAAGGCACGCGTCGTCAAAGCAGTGATTGACGTCAGTTTTAATTTGCACAAGGGTGAGACGATCGGCATTGTGGGCGAAAGTGGATCAGGAAAATCGACGCTTGGGCGCTGCCTTGTTCGCCTACTTGTCCCCGACAAAGGCATCATCAAAGTCGGAGGACAGGATATATCCCAGATCAGCGGGGATAGTTTACGTCAACATCGCCGCCGCATACAAATGGTCTTTCAGGATCCATTTTCTTCTTTGAACCCGCGCGCTAAAATAAACAGAATTTTAACAGAAGGGCTTATTGCCTATGGCACCGACAAGGATACAGCTCAAGCAAAGGCCCACGACCTACTAAAACTAGTGGGCCTTGATGCATCAGCGATGCAACGCTTTCCACACGAGTTTTCGGGCGGCCAGAGGCAGCGTATTGGTATCGCCCGGGCGCTTGCACTCAATCCAGAAGTGATAATCGCTGATGAGGCCGTCTCAGCTCTAGACGTATCTATCCAAGCTCAAGTACTGGACTTGCTCGCTGACCTCAAAGACCGACTAAACCTTTCAATGATCTTTATATCACATGATCTGCGGGTAGCTGCCAAAGTCTGTGACCGCATTATCGTGATGCATGCCGGTAAAATGGTGGAGTTTGGGCCAACCAAACAAGTCCTTGGGACACCTAAGACCGACTATACCCGTTCCCTGCTGAATGCTATCCCAGGCCAAGACTTCGAACGAGCTTTGGCCAAGCAACATGGGATTAAGTTGTGACCCAAAATTCATCTCTGCTGCAAGATGGTCCCATCGATGGTGTATACTTATGCGCGTCACTCGACCTATTAGAAATTTTTGGCGCAGCCTTGGATACTGAGGCTGGTTTGCGCCTTTTTCGTCCCGAAGACGTCCCTGACCCTTCACGCATCCTCTTTGCACTGGCATGGCGCCCCGCGCCGGACGCTTTCATCCCTTACCCTAATATTAGGTTGGTACAAACAATAGGCGCAGGGGTAGATCCAGTACTTAATACGGCAAGTCTGCCCAAAAATATTTTAGTTACGAGGGTCAATGATCATGAACAAGCTGCAATTATGTCAGGCTTTGCGGCTTGGCAGGTCATTTGGTATCACCGCAAAATGGGTGCATATCAAATTGCCGCCGCAAAAGGCGAATGGATCCGCAATTCGATCAAAACACTCCGTTCTCCCTCTGATATGACTATTGGCATTCTTGGATATGGATTGATGGGACAAGCGATTGCAAAGGTGATCGTTGCAATGGGTTTTCCAGTTTTGGCTGCCAGTCGCACAAAGAAAAGCAGAGACCATGGTGTCACTTGCATCACAGGATCAAACGCAATTCAGCAGGTCGCTGCCAGAGCCGCAATACTTATCAACGTCTTGCCCTTAACCGAAGCAACGCGCGATATTCTTTCCGCTCCTCTTTTTGCAAAAATGCCACAGGGAGCTGCCCTGATCCACTTAGGAAGGGGCGAACACCTAATCGACGAAGACCTGCTCGAAGCATTAAACAAAGGACACCTAAGTGGCGCATCTCTTGATGTCTTTCGGTCTGAACCCTTGCCACAGAGCCATCCGTTCTGGACCCACCCAAAGTTATTCATCACTCCACACGAAGCCAGTATCACCTCTGTTTCAGCCGTTTCTCAAGCGCTTCTCCAATCAGTATCCGAGATGATGAAAGGCCAGCAACCAACCAACGCCATAAATGTCACCAATGGCTACTAAATCAACTGAGGATTATATTATGAAAGCCTTTTTCGACGAACGCCAACTTGGCCATAACCCTCAAACGTACTTTCGTGGCGGTGCGGCAATGCCCCACCCCGAGCAACCCGAGCGAGCAATCCTGATACGGGATATGCTACTAGAAAACAGTTTTCCCATTCACAAACCCAATGATTTTGGGCTTGGGCCGATAAAAGCTGTGCATGCCGCAAACTATGTAGATTTTTTCAAGACGGCCTATTCACGTTTTGCTGCAGATTCCCCGAAAGGCGCAATAGGTATTCCCACGAGACACCCAGGCTCGCGTCGTGGCCGCGCACCTAAGGACATCAATGGCGAAATGGGTTGGTGGATGACCGATACTTCTACACCGCTGACAGAAAAAACCTATCAAGCCGCCTATTGGTCTGCTCAAACGGCCCTCGCCGCGGCACAAGACGTCATGGACGGCGCACGGGCATCCTATGGCCTTAGCCGCCCACCGGGCCACCATGCGATGAATGATTGTGCAAATGGATTTTGCTTTTATAACAACGCTGCCATTGCAGCTCATTATATGCGAGGAAAATGGTCTAAAGTAGCGTTGCTAGATATCGATGTGCACAGTGGAAACGGCTCAATGGATATCTTTTATGAGCGCGGTGATGTATTCTTTTGCTCGATTCATCCTGATCCAGCTGTTTATCCAACATTCTATTTAGGCTATGCAGACGAAACCGGTCAAGGTGATGGCGCCGGCACAACTCTGAACGAAGTCCTGAGACTAGGGGCTGGTGAAACAGAAGTGCTCAAAGCCCTTAATCGTGGTATTGCCGCCATCCAAAACTTTGGAGCAAACGCACTCGTAGTCTCGCTTGGTTTTGACATGGCAAGCGACGATCCCTTAGCTGGTGTCAAAGTTGATGAAAACGGATTTGGCAAAATAGCGCGATGCATTGCAGAGATGGCCCTGCCAACAGTTTTGGTCCAAGAAGGCGGATATCTTGGCCCCTCATTACGCACCAATGCAAAAACTTTTCTAACTACCTTCCGTAATGAACTCAAAAATTAGTCATGGCATGCGATAGATCAATTCATCGCTAAAGTAGGTATTTTGAGACTATTCCATAATACGTTTAAGGCTCTGGGGCACAAGGAATACGGACGTGAAACCACTGATGAACCGTAAGGCTGCCCTAGCAGGACAGAATTCAGGCCAGCTTCAATCTGACGAGGGGCGAACCAACCATCCGAAAGGTGCAAAATTCGATGGGCGCCCAAAGCTGAAGGTTCTCATTGGGCAGATATTTCATGAAGGCAATAGCATGAATGAGAGACCGACCGAGGAGGCGGATTTCATCATCTATTACGGTCATGATATCTTAACTCACTGTGCCGGAAATGGATCAGCTTTGGGTGGTATTCTGGACATGGTTGTTCCAGCACATGCAGAGATCATCCCCTCAGTTTCTGCATGCGCCAGCCCCGGGGGGCCGATTGAGCAGGCCTGCTGGGAGAAGCTGCGAGACGAGATACTAAGATCTGCTGCTCAGGCTTCGCCCGATGTTGTACTTTTGGATCTACACGGGGCAATGATTTCAAACGAAACCGCAGATCCGGAGGGGGAATTGCTTGGGTCACTACGCAGTATCCTGGGACCCAATGTTTTGATTGGCGTTGGTCTGGACCTACATGGTCATATCACTGATACGATGTGTCAGGCAGCTGACGTCCTTATCGCGTGTAAAAACAATCCGCATGACGATTATTACCAAACTGGGCAGCGCGTCACGCGCATATGCCTAGATGCGGCCACCAAGAAGATTAAACCGCTCCTGTCACGTGTGCACATTCCCATGATACTGTTTGGTAACGACGAGACGTCGGGCGGCCCTTTGTTTGACCTCAATAAGGTTGCGCGCGACTTCGAGGCGGACGGCGTGTTAGATATTTCGATTTTTAATGTGCAGGCAATGCTCGATGTGCCCGACATGGGCCAAGTCATAACAGCAGTTACAAATAACGACCCGCGGATGGGCGCCATTGCATGCGAAACCCTAGCGAGGCAGCTTTTGGCGCGAGAGCCCGAATTTAAAACAGATCATCTTGAGATTGACGATTTGTGGCCAATTTTGAAGCAGCCGCACACTAACCTTCCGTTTGCCGTCTCCGATTTTGGTGATCGTGTTCTGGCTGGCGCGACCGGAGATGGCGTGCAAATTCTGCGCGAAGCGCATAAGAGACCCGAAGTGAAGGCCGCTATTCCAGTGACGGATATCCATGCTGCACGGGCTTTGCAAAATCATGCCGTTGGAGAAACTGTTCAGATCAGCCTTGGTGGCTGCTATTCACAAGTGGAACCTATTAATCTGACCGCAGTAGTACAATTACATCATGACGGTCGATTTGTTTTAGACGGGCCATGGCTGGCGGGGTTGCAGGCCAATCACGGATTGACCACTGTTTTGCAATTAGACAGGCTGGTTGTCGTGGTGACGGAACGGCCTGCCTATTCGCAGGACTTCAATTTTTTTGCCTCACTCGAACTCGATATCAATAAGTTTGACTTTGTCGTTTGTAAGTCTGGGTTTCACTTCAAGCTCTCATTCGCAAAGAAGGCGATCCCCCTCACAATTGGGACTAGCGGGATTGGGCAGTACGACCCAAACAGGATTGGTATGCGACGCAAGCCGGTATGGCCAGAAACGGATGAAACACCTAAGATCTCTGAAGTGGCTCACTTCAACCTTAATTCCAACTAGGAGTTACTATGAAACATACATCTTTTTTATCACCTTCAATCCTAACGGGACTCATTCCAATATCTGGCAGTCCAATATCTGGCAGTCCAATATCTGGCAGTGCAAATTCCCAAGAGCTGACTATCGCCAAGTGGGACGGCGCCGTTCAGGACGCCCAGCGTTTCGCATTCATTATTCGTTTTACCGAAACTTCAGGCATAAATATTTCTGAGGACAATACCTTTTCAGTAGCCCCAGCAAGCTCAATCCAATTACCCAAGGCATACCCATAGATTGAATGGAAAGTACTCTTGAATGTACCACCCTCGAAAAAAATTCTCTAGAGCCCGCATAAGAAAACTCTTGCGAACTGTGGTGATGACCAAGAGTTGGTTTGCATCGTTCCTTCTAACTTTCCGTATGATACCAAAAGAGCAAACAAATGGAATTTCCATGTTCATGCCGGTGATTGCGTCATATTTGGAGCCGAATGATGGCCATTGCGCAGTACACGCCATCTACTGCGCTTTCGGCGTATGCTTTGAGGCTGCGTGTGGCAGGCATCGTAGGTTTCACTTTGACAACCCCACAGGCCTATTCAACCGGCTGCAACAATCTAGCACCTACGAAGGTATTCTCATCTGCCGGCCAGCATAACCGAGCGATACGGAGACAAACACTGAATGTCTCAACTTGCGCTGACTATTAACCCTCTCGAGACAAAAGGAATATGCCTATGAAAACGACAGACAACAGACCATCGGGCGTCAACTTTGTAAAAATGGCAGAGCGCAATGCGATTTTGGACAACGCACATGTTGGAAAGCTGGTCAGTGAAATCTTGACCGCCGTGCGGGACGAGGGCGATGCTGCAGTACGGTTATATTCTCAACAGTTTGATCAGTTCTACCCCGAACTGATTGAGGTCTCAGCCGATGAGAGGCTGGCAGCGCTGGCCGCACTTGAGCCCCAGAGCCGCAAGGACACTGAATTCGCAATCGCAAATGTCACTGCCTTTGCCCATGCGCAGCTTAAGACTATTCTCCCACTAGAGGTCGAGCTTCTTCCGGGTGTCCACATGGGGCATCGGATCATTCCATTAGAAAAAGTCGGTTGTTATGTCCCCGGTGGCCGCTATCCATTGTTATCAGCACCTGTAATGACCATCGTACCCGCCAAAGTAGCTGGCGTAGACGAGGTCATCGCCTGCCTACCGCCCAAAGCCCATCCAGCCATGATCGCAGGTTGCCACCTTTCTGGGGCTGATCGAATTTTTCGGATCGGCGGAGCACAGGCAATTGCAGCGATGGCCTTTGGCACTGAAACTGTACCTAGGGTTGATAAAATCGTTGGTCCTGGGAATGCCTTCGTCAATGAAGCCAAAAAACAGGTATTCGGTCCAATTGGTATCGATCAACTGGCCGGCCCATCCGAGATTTTTATTATCGCCGATGAGACTGGAGACCCCGAGATGATCGCGACGGATATGCTGGCCCAAGCCGAACATGACGTGTGCACGCGTGTTGGTCTGATAACCACTCACAAGCCTTTGGCGCTGGCAGTGATGAAAGAGGTCGAGCGTCAGTTGCTGGACCTTTCAACTGCCATAACAGCCGGCCAGGCTTGGAAGGATTATGGCGAGATTGCGCTGTGTAGAGATGAAAGCGCGCTTATCGCCTATTCAGATTATATCGCTGCCGAACATCTGCAAGTGCATACAAAAAATGCCCGAGACATGGCGCTCAAGGTCCGCAATTACGGGTCATTATTCATTGGTGAGCTTGCGAGCGTAGTTTACTCTGACAAGTGCTCGGGAACAAACCATACGCTTCCCACTTTAGCGTCAGGTCGATACACTGGTGGTCTTTGGGTCGGAGACTATGTTAAAATCGCCACCCATCAATGGTTGACACCAGAAGGCGTGGAACAGGTTGCTCCTGCAGCATCGCGTCAAGCCGCAACAGAGGGTATGGAAGGGCACAGAAGAGCTGCCCAGCTGCGTCTCAACCGCATTCGCAGTGGAAACTATCAGCCAGACTAAGAAACAAATCTTGCCACAAGCCTCAACTGCGATGCGGACACAAATAAATGCGGCTAAATAGGGCTTGCTGAGCCTGCTGCAGTAAAGCCTAACACTTAAACCAAACAAGAAAGAAACAGACCCTGATTAAATTGGTCTTGTCCCGCTTGCGTTCAGGTCTCTCAACTCAGTTATGCGCCCTTTCGCTCAAATGCCAACGGGCTTTTGCCGCCGAGCGATGAGTGACGACGGCGCGGGTTACAGGACCCATTAATCGAGCGAAATATCGCGCCCTCGGCCTAACGGCGTCTGTCCCAAAGATTGCGCCAGATCAGCTCTGCCTTGATGGTCTTGAAGAATGTCTCAACCATAGAATTGAAGCTCCTATATTCGTCAAGTGGCGCTTTGAGCTGACTTTGGGACGCAGAGTTGGCTTTTCCCGCCAGATTGCTTTCCCGTCGATTGCTGACCACTGCCCGGCAGGGTTTGCGCAGCATGCCCGAGAGGGACCCAGCCAATCACTCGCCAAGAATAGAGTGAGAATGACAGCGAGATAGAGCCACCCTTCGTTGGTCCAGATATAGGACAGATCGCCCGCCCATTTCCTGTCTTGGCCCAGTGGCGGAAAAGTCTTGATCCAGCAGATAGGGCGCGATGTTGACCGTGTGATTACTGTCAGTCGTTATACTATATTTCCGGGTCCTGAT
>Ga0114998_10001112_pt1 | contig 20513 bp, 16 predicted proteins | sample ArcticOcean_MG_C_5_FD_87044 | JGI IMG/M metagenome (GOLD analysis project Ga0114998, IMG submission 87044) | Marine microbial communities from western Arctic Ocean - ArcticOcean_MG_CB4_138 | ecosystem: Environmental > Aquatic > Marine > Oceanic | place: Arctic Ocean: Canada Basin | collected... | reverse complement strand
ACGAAATGAGATTATCACAGCATTCAATACATTGTGTAATCTCTTCTTCTTCTTACCTGAAAGTAGACACGCGAGTTTGTGCGACCGAGCGTGAAGCAGAAAGAGCGTTTGCGTTCATAGTTTAATTATTGAGATAAAAAGTGCCGTATGGCCATATGGCACATCATCAGTGTTTCGTTTTCCATCGCAATCTCATAAACTGTAAAGCAGCATAGAAGCAGGTGAATTATTAGCCCTCTGCTGCTGCCGTGTGTACGGCCAAAAGACACAAGAGCACATCTCTGCTGCATCTGTAAAAAAACGACAAAATGAGTTTTTCCATTTCTTTGCAACAGAGCATTCGTTCGTCGTCATCGATGTCGTATTTAATGAATACTACTACTAATAGACTAGTTTTGCGATCACATTCATCTTCATCTGTATCATCATCATCTTCGTTATTATTAAGAACAGCTTCGTTTAATACTGCTACTAGAACAGGAAGTCTACGACGACGAACAAAAAAATTACCACAACGAACATCATCAACAACTACATCATCAACAACAACAACAACAACATCATCATCATCAGAAACAATAAAACCGGATATTCTTTATACTTACATAACGAACGAGGAACATGATCGCGAGGGACATCCAGAAACTGCTGAACGAATCCCATCGATAGTTAAAAAGTTAGAATCTTTAGATTTCTTCAACGAAAGAAGAAGAACTTCGAGTATAGAATATTTAGAGACCCCGAAAATTGCAACGTTGGATGATATGATCTTAATGGATGTACATTCGAAGAATTATATAAAATCGTTAGATTTTTTAGCGAAAACGAGAGCGCCGTGTGATTTAGACCAATCGACGTACATGTGTACATCTTCATACGACGCCGCACTTCGCTGCGTTGGTGCAGCGAACGAATTAGTCGACGCCGTTTTAGAGAAAAAATGTAGGAGCGCATTCGCGCTCGTTCGGCCACCAGGTCATCACGCAGTCGTGAAAGGACCTATGGGTTTTTGTTTGTTTAATACAGCGGCGTGCGCGGTTAGACACGCGCAAATGAAATATCCAAACGATGTGAAGAAAGTCATGGTCTACGATTTCGACGTACATCACGGGAATGGAACGAACGATATTTTTCAAAAAGATCCAAACGTTTTATTCGTTTCAACGCACGAAGCGAATTCGTTTCCTGGAACGGGGAAAATGAACGATATCGGTTTAGACGAGGGCGTGGGAGCGACGATAAATATCCCACTCCCTTCAGGAGCTGGCGAGAAATCTGTTTTAGAAGCGTTTGATAGAATCGTTGAACCGGCGTGTAGGAGATTTCTTCCAGATTTAATCGTAGTCTCTGCTGGATACGACGCACATTGGCGAGATCCGTTAGCGACTTTGAACTATCGCTCTCGAACATATTTTCAACTCACGAAAAGGTTGAAAAAGTTAAGCGAAGATTTGTGCGACGGGAAAATTGTGTTCTTATTAGAAGGCGGCTACGACTTGATAGGATTACCGGAAGGCGTCTCGGAATCGTTCGCTGCTCTTTGTGCTGGCGTAGATAAACATTTAGAAATTGGCGACCCAGGATTATTTGAAGAACCTTTTGATAAAGCGAAGAAAGTAATCGACGAGTGCGCGCGAATGCACCAGCTGATATGATTGTAGTTTATGTTTACCTGTTGTTTGTAGTTTACATTTTTGCGCCGAAACCGGATTTCAAATAGTGGTTCAATTTCGATGGCTGCTCAAAGATTATATTTTGAACTGTTTGAGCGATTTGGAGAACGACGACGTGGCGAGTGTGACAATCAAGGACGGGTACTCTGACGATAAGAAGATCGAAACAAAGTGGTTAAACACCATTAAAATCAACGACAACAGCGACGACTCTAATGGTAGCGGACTCGCGTCTATGTGCGCTTGTGAGAGCGATTGGCAGAATTTGTCATCTTTTTCGCTTGAAGTAGTTTCGAAAAAGACGGAAAAGGGAGTAATCAGTCGTTTCAACTCAAAACGTTTGTAACCGACTTTGGGAGAAGAAACCGTTGTGGCAACACTTGGGCGTACCGAATCCGACGGTGACAGAATTCGAGTGGTACATTTTGCATAACCAAACTTCGTTGCCGGCGACATCTTTTAAATATGACGAAGAATCCATCAGAGGCAAGAAAGTGCGAGAAGTGTAACGAAACGAAGAGTGGTGGTCAATGGTACAAATCGAAGACGGGTTCGAACGCTTTCAATTGTTTAGGGTTTTAGAAAAATTAAGCTATTCATTAAGATAATTAATTTTTAATAAATTCTAAAAATAAAAAAATAAATTTAGAATTTTTATTCGTACATCTTGACCAAATCGACCGCGGATAATCGCAAAATGACCGCATCGATGCCAGGATGCTAAAAAACCAAAAAAAACCACAACGAGCCGTGATACCACTTCACTATGGAATCATATATTTTTGACTTGATCCCACTGGGGTTTGAGCCCAGGATTGCTCGGCTCTGTTTTTGTCAATTTAGACAACCCAGTTGTTTTTTTGTCGGAAGTGAAGATAAACTGGAAATTAGGGTTTAGCAACATTCAAGAGAACATAGTAAAAACGATTAGGTTTTAGGGTGTCAAATATTAAATAAAACTAATTAATAAAGAGTAATAACCACACACAGACGGCGGACAATAATAATGGGTAAGAAGAAGCAGCGAAGAAACGAAGGTGACAAAATAATGAACAAGAAAAAGAATAATATTGATATGATGGTCGACGTTTCAATGAATAATAATAATAATAACAGTAGTAGTGCTGGATGGACGACGACGGCTTCAACAAATAATAATGAGATGATAAAATCTTTAGACACTTTAATAGAAAACCACCACCACCTTACAAGTCCATCAGCACAAAAGAATAACAATAACATGAAAAAGATTAAAACAAAAACGATCCTTCGAGGAATATCAAAACGTAAAACAAAGGCGAAAATGAAAGCGGAAGCGCATAGAGAAAAACTTGGAATAAAGCTATCAAATCGCGAATTGAAGGCGTATAAGCGCGTGGACGGCAAAAGCTTGTATTAATTAGAATAATGTATGATGATGATTTCAAATCTTGCTCTTCTTACCGCCATATTTCTTCACCATATATGATTCAACTTTATCCAAGTCAGCTAATGTTTTTACGTTTATGTTCGCCTTTGATTGCCAAAACTTCTTCATTTTCTGAACTTCGGTGATCGAACCGGTAGCGACGACTATTTTCGTGCGTTGCCATTGCACTTTATCCACGGCTTCATCGTACGCTTTCGTATCTCCAGTATCGAGCGCTTTCAAAATATATTTCAACTCGTACAACTTTGTGAATAACGAACTATCTACGCCTCTCGAATCGAGCTCTTCCTTTATTTCTTTCGTCTGTTTAGCACCATCGAAAAAGATATAGAACACTATTACAGCGGCGATTGAACATACTAATGGTCCGACTTGTTGATCAATACTGTTACTCGTTTTTGATATAATAGTTGATGTTGTTGTTGATGATGATATAGCGGCACTAGCAGCGTATGCACTATCGGTCACTGCTACTAATAATACTGCTGCTAATGACGCTGAAGTTGATTTAGTACGAGCAGTAAAAATAATATCTTTTGATTTTGATTTCGACGATGAGTCCAAAAGCGATGAATAGATTATTACTACTGATGTTCTTCTTCTCGACGTCGCTGATGATAATACTGTTTTTTTCGTCTCTAAAGATGTTGTTGTTCTTCTTCCTCCTCCTATGCTATTATTATTATTATTATTATTACAATAAATAGATGATAATGATGATGATGATAAATGCATTTTGATGCTGTTGATATGAATTAATTATGAGGATTATTGAGGAAGGTGGTGATGATGGATGAAGATGACCACGTCACAAATACACAAAATATAAAATCACGCGCATCAAGCAATAAAATATAACTATAGTAAACGAACACACATACCTAAAAATGGTTGAAGACATTGATAGTGATAATATAAAAGACACCACGACCACGACGCTTAAGAAACAACAAATGATTTCACTCCAAGTCAATCAATTAAACTATGCCTTTCCAATGGAAGAAACGAGTTTGATTAAAAATTTCAGTTTAGAGCTTCCAAGAGGGTCGAGATGTTTATTAAGTGGAGCGAACGGGGCTGGGAAATCGACTTTGTTACAAATCTTAGCCGGTAAATCAATGGTCGCCGAAGACAAAGTTCGCATATTAGGGCGCCCCCCATTCCATGATTTCAACTTAAGTTGCTCTGGAGAACTTTCATATTTAGGCTCTCAGTGGAGGAGAAACGTTGGGAGCGCTGGAGGAGACGTTCCACTGGCCGGGGATTTCCCAGCGAGACAAATGATCTTTGGCGTCGAAAATGTCGATCCAGATAGGAGAGATAGACTGATTAAGTTGTTAGATATTGATTTAGATTGGTCCATGATGGCTCTATCTGACGGCCAACGCAGAAGAGTCCAAATATGTTTAGGTTTGTTGAAACCGTACGAAGTCCTTTTATGCGACGAGATTACGGTCGATTTAGATATCTTAGGCAGGTTAGATTTGTTAAAGTTCTTCGAGCAAGAGTGCGAGGAGAGAGGTGCGACGATTGTATATGCCACGCATATTTTCGACGGCATGCATGAATGGATGACACACTTGGCGTTCATTTCAAACGGAGAGTTGAAATATGGCATGAAAGGACATAGAAAGGAAGATATTGAGGAAATTCAAGGCATTGACCATTTATTATCGACAATAGAAGATTGGTTAAGAACGGATAGAGATGAAACGAGAGCGCGTAAGTTAACTGAAGGTCCAAAGAAACGCGTCGACCCGTATGCTCATTTTGGCTCGAGACAAATGTCTTATTACGGTTGTTAATTGGTTTACTTTTGTAGGTGCTAGTTAGGTACGGTAACTATGAAAAAAAATATTATTTATAGAATCCACTTCTTCGCTTCATCTTCTCTCATTTCAGGGAACAATACTTTCATCGCTTTTAATGAACTCTTCATTATCTTAGCATTCACTGTGTTCGTTGCCCATTCTTTATGCGATTTCGCTGGATTATCGAGCATGTTTTTCAAATCTTCTTCAGTACATTGAACGGCGATATCGAAAGAGCCGCCGTAGAACTTATCGCCAAACGAGTGTATACCTACCACCAATAAATTTTCATTTTCATTATTGTCATTTTCATTCCTGATGATGAGCGGACCGCCAGAACATCCGCTCGATACTTTTGCAGTATGCGCTATGAACGACTGATATTGGTTTAAGATTTCACCTTTACTCGAAAGAAATTGTTGTTTTTCAAGACTAATTTTGTTTCTTTTGATCGCCATCGTCATAATCGTCTTCATCGAATGTAGAATGTCTGCATATAACATAGGGAATCCGTACGCGTGACAAACAATTTTATTATTATTATCATTATTATTATTATTTGTAGTTAACGATGGCGGTAGCTCTAAACCGTCGGGGAGATTATTAGTATTATTATTAGTCACGCGCAAGAGTGCTAAATCGAGCGTTTCGTGGATGCTCGATACCATACAAGAGAACGATACTTCACCGCTAACGTCGTTCTTAGGAAAAGTGCATTCGAGCTCGTTCCTTGTCCCAGCCATAGAAGCCACGTGCGCAGCTGTTAAAACGTATTTATGTTCGTTGTTATTATTGCTACCATCAATACGGTTTTTCATCATAATCATAACGCCAGAGCCATTCCGTGATGATTCAATGCGAAGAAAGTTGTTAGTATTCGGTTTCACTCTTATTTTGCATATGTTACTGTTTTGCTGTTGTTGTTGTTGTTGCACGGAAGAAGAAGAAGAAGAAGAAGAAGAAGAAGAAGCTCTATAATAAGATGAAGATGATGATGCGAGCATCATCTCGTTTATTCTTTCATTAAATATATATATATATATATGTGTATGTTTAAATCATGATGACCGCTGATGAGTAGGCATCAAGTGCTGCTGATGATGCATGCTGCTGCTTGCTTTGTGTGCAGCCCAGCACACGTTTTCTTTTTTTCGCCATAAATGTATTCGCGTTCGATAGCTCGAGTAACAAATATAAAAATAACTAGTACTACCGTAATAATAAGTAGGAATTCGTTCTCTTCTTCTTCTTCTTCTTCTTCTTATCCTTCTTTTTCCTATCGATCATCTAAAACGGCAGAACCAGCGACTGCTATTATGATTGCGACGTCTAAGATGGGTCTCGCCTCAAATTTCACGTGCGCGATGAGCGTGCGCAGCAGATTTTCGTCGTCGTCGATTAAAATTGCTGGGAAAAATTTGTTTTCCTCAAAAAAGGAAATCCTGCTGCTGCAGAAAAAAATATCCAGATCGCACTCGTCCTCCTCTGAACAGATCGCGCGAGCAAGTATGGCTAAAGTTGGAGAACAAATCTCGGGCGTATTGCAACTCGGTCCATGGACCGATGGCATGCCCACGGCTGTGAACATGGCCGAACGATGCAAGGGCAAGAAAGTCTTCTTGATCGGTCTTCCAGGTACGCTTTAATAAATAATAATTTCTTTCCTCGATATTTATTTCAATTATTACGGGGAATAATTGTTTCAACGTAAAAAACGAGAGAGAGAGAGAGAGAGAGAGAGAGAGAGCCATTGAACTCTCTACGCGCTTAAACTAATTCTCTCTCTTCTTCTTCTTCTTCTTCTTCTGAATACACAGGTGCTTTCACACCTACATGATCCACGTGCCAAGTTCCGGGTTTTGTTGCCGGACAGGACAAATTAAAAGCAGCTGGCGTTGATGAAGTCATCGTCTTTTGCACTAACGACACGCAAGTCATGGATGCGTGGGGTAAAGATATGGGTATCGCAGGTACGAACATTACGTTCATGGGCGACCCGAACTCAGTTATGGTTGAAAACTTGGGTGTTGAATTGACGCACCCAGGGCCAATCTCTAAGCTCGGTCCAGCGCGCTCGAAACGTTTCGGTATGTTCATCGACGACGCGATCATCAAGACGTTTCACATCGCGGAAGGTCCGGACGATCCAGCCGGTGACACTTTCCCAGAGATCTGTTGCATTGACAACATGATCGCGACTATGTGCTAAGCATATATGCATGTATGTTAAAGGGAAAGATTAAGTAGCACACACTCAAACATACACACACACACTATATTATACACACGAGGGCCGTATAAGAAGTACCATGTCATGGTGGTCCTTCGCTCGCTATAATTAAAGTGACGTTTTGCACGTTAAACGAGATTTATCACAATCTTCTAGTGCGAAACCGATAAAGGCGAGTTTGGCGTTTGTGTAATGAATAGTATTGTGTATATGCGTGTCCAATTTAATAATAAAATAATTATTCTTTTATATATAAAACGAGCGATATAACCTACGCTTCTACTTCTTCTATCTTCACTTTTTTGCTATTATTGTTATTATCATCATTATTGTTATTATTATTAGTACATCTTTCTTCTTTCTCGCGCTTACGTTGCCAGTTAACGAAAGCTTGTACGTTTTTATCATCCGCCTCGTGAGATAAATCACCTCTGCAGAAGATCAAATAGGAATCCATCCCGAAAACGCCGATACCATATATTTTTGTTTCTGGATCTAAACCTACTTCAAAACGTCCCGCACAAGTAAGAAACCTCGTCGTGACTTCAACCAGTGAACGCATTCTGTTTGGAAACAAGCCTAGTGAACTGATAATTTCGAACACTTCATCCGGTTTAGCATTTGTATGGAAAGACGATGGGGTTGGAAATTTTTCAAAGAATCCACTGATACATCTATGTTTAACGGCTGCCGATGATACTCTAGACATTAAAATACACGCCACTAGAAGCTGCCAACCATCATGCGCGTAATATTCCTGAAGTAATTGCATATCGCTCGGTGGCGGAGGAGTACCTAAACGGGACTTTACAAACGCTTCCCAATTCACGACGCTTGCTAAAGCGGGAACGCATTCTCCCCATCTAGCAACCGCTTCGTCTCGCCAATGATCGTTTGTCGTCGTTGTTGTTCTTCCAGTAGTAATAGATTCTGTCTTATTCGTTCGTTTCAAGAGAATCATTCTAGCATTTTCCAACCAACAAACTGATGTCTCTAACATTTCTTCGTGCGTTGTCGTTCTCTTCTGTTGTCGTTGTTGTTGCTTAATAGTTTCTTTCCGAATAGTTGTCACGCAATTATCGTTTAGATTATCGACAAAAGATCCGTCGTTCTCTGCAGGCTTATTCCTGATTCTCGATGAAAATCTCTCAGGTGCTTTCTTCATCTTATTCTTCTTCGTTCGATTATTATTATTATTATTATTCTGCTTCTGCTTCTTCTTTTCTCCTCCTCCTATTCGAACGGTCATCGCTAAATCATGTATTCCTAATCGTTTCATGTATGCTTTATTTCTTGCCACGTGTGCAATGCGTTGCTTCTCATATTCCGTTAGATTATCATAATTATTATTGCCGTCTTCTTCCATTATGGTTTAAGATAATTTCAATCGTTATTATGACGTATGACGAAGAGTATGTACGACGCAGAAGAAACGAATAATAAAAGCTTGTTAGCTAAAGTGAAAAAGCACGGACAGACATCCACACACAACCCCTCGTACAGAGTGACTCATAACGCCATTACTTTCCCTCATCAGGCGTTTATTTATTTATCACACACATTACTTTATATATCGTCGAGAATACAGATATCAGGGCGAAATAATATCATAACCTAAATACGTACATGTTCATATGATATGTTTGAATGTTCAAATTGCGGGTATGTATATAGTTTCTTCTACATCTTTTTCTCCGCAATACCTATTATGATTTGGTTTGTCCCGAGATTATAACCACAAACTTCATTCTCTCAAACTCTTTTCTATCATCGCTAATTAATTAACAGAACTGAAACGAATGAACCTTTAACATGTCAAAGATGTGAAGTTATATATTTCTGCTCTGAAAAATGTCGAGCAGCGAGCGCGTTCGAGCACGATATTCATGCATGTTTACGTCTTTCAAACGAAGTTAATAAGCTTTTAGAAGAAGAAGAAGAAGATTTAGGTGTTGTTAATTTCAATGAAAATTATAGATGCGAACATCTGAAAAGACATGGCGTACATAAGAAAGGGATGTATAGACGCGAATGTAATTGCTTCGATTTCGTACCGTTTGGAGAGCTCGTAATAGATTCAACGGAGTATGTGCCGAAATCTGATTATCAAATTGAACAGATTAGGGGTTTGATTTTTTTAGGTCATGCAATGCAATCATCATCACAAAAACTCATCGCCGAACTGAAAAGGAGTCCGACCTCACTGGTTGGTTTTCTACCAATTACAATTGCTCATCAGATTGCTTCGAATTTAAGTGTCGATCAAAATGATCTTGATTGTGCGATTGTTCGAAAAATTTATATCGTCGGATGCGGAAAAGAGTTTGATTGCATCGAACAGATCTCTCGAAACGTTTACGAACTGTTGAGTGTAAAATTATTAGAGGTTCATTTTATAGGTCCAGAACTTTCAAAAAGAATGGATAACAAAAGGATCGAGTTCTGTGATGGCAATGTTGTATCATACATGCACAAAGGATTACTAGGCGGCGGCGGTTTACTTGATCTTCCCCTTTGTGATTTTTTGTTCTGTCCAAACGCGGGAATTACGGTTTACGACACCTGGAAAGGTGCAGTTGAATGGTTCATTCAAAAATGTAATGACAGTAATACGAAACGTAAATGTACAATGATTTTCACGGATTTCACGTATGAAGCAGCTTTACGGGGTCATGAATTGCTAAAGTTATGGACTCGAGTTAATACCGATGAAACGACAACGAATGAGATTAAAGTAACAGAGAACGCTTTTAAGCACCCGCTGCTCATCAGACACAAAAAACCGACGACGAAACAAATAAGAGAGTATTCAAATGGCTTTTTGTTCGGCGTGTCAATGTATATTAATAAAAATATAAGAACAGAATAGTATTGTATACTTAAATCCGTTAATATTAAGCTTTTTATCGATAACCTCCAATTCCAATCGACATAGAGGCGTTTCCGCTTCCAACGTACCCACCGGCAAATTGAGCATTTACGTCTTCAGCGAACATCTCAGGAGCTTTCTCGATTTCTATTCGATTCGCTTTCCTTTTCTTCTTACTTTCGGCGGCAACTTTTGCCATCTCTGCCGCGTGTTCTTCGCGTTCTTCTAACGCATCTTTAAACTCTGTTAAACGTTCAAGCGCAACTTTGGCGCGCTCATGCAAAGTCTTTTCCAACTCGTCTTTGTTATTATTGTTATTGTTTTTTGAAAGCATCTTTTTTTCCAAATTGATCTTTTCACGCTCCGATACTTGCGCTATTACAATTTCCTTGACCATTTTCGAAAGTTCGTGGTATTTATCTTCCTCGTTTAATCTTTTTAAAACGCGTTTGGATACGATTTTTGCACCATCCGTTTCCAAATCAGTCTCGTTCTTAAGAACATATGCGACCGCTTTTTCGTATTTCCAGTTTTCGGTTAAATCTGCACTTAGCTGTTTTCGTTCGTCGTTGTCTTCGCAGTGTTCGATAAAACGCTCAACGAATAAGCGCACTTCTTGCTTAACTTCTTGTTTCAAAATATTAGTTATACTACTACTAGTAGTAGTAGTAGTAGTAGCAGAGCTCATCGCAGCATCAAATGAATACAAGGCAAAAAGATCCGCGAGTTCGGATTGTAGGCACTTCTTTGCCAAATCTTTCGTATTCAATTTCGATAGATCGGCGGACTTTAAAACCTCAGCAGCAGCTGAATGTATTTGTCTCCTGCGTATGTCTTTGATCTCTACGCACGCATTCAAGATATCAGAATCTTCTTGAAGTTCTTTCAATCTTTCTTTCGTTTGTTCAGTTCGGTTTTCACATTCGTTCGGTTTATTTATTAAATTTATTTGATACGATAAGCGCTGTAAAGCTTCTGCGATTGCGATATATTTCGCATATGGTAAAGCGTAGCACTTACGTTCTTTATCATAAAACCCACCGAATTCTTCGCACAAGTCTCTTATCGACATTGAAGTCTTAAAATCCGACGACGATACTAAACATTCAGACTCGGTCGTTTTTGAAACCGTGTATCTAATGTTAATAGTTCCATTACGTGAAGAAGAAGAAGAAGAAAAAGTACTATTCCCTTTACTATTATTATCATATGCGATAATGCTTATGTTAGGGATGATGTTATTATTAATTGAACTAGTTTGGAAAGGTTTTGTTGACATCGTTCTATTAAATAATAATCTATTAGTAGCGTAGTATTAGTTTTTGAAATACTGACGAGGGCGGTGAAGTTGAATAATTTGAATTTTTCGTGCTCTTGACACTTGACTGCTCAAAATTCGAAGCTCGATTGCTCATCGAAAGTGATTTTTTCTTCTCGTTGGGGGCTGGGAAAGAACAGAATATAGAAAAATAGACCTCTGTTTTTGTACAGTAATGAGAAAATTTACATATTTATCACGTGTTGTCGCGATTTTCTAGATTTTGAATTTTAAAAGGGAGTCTCGACTAAATATATGCTACACAGGTGAGTAAAAGAACTAAAGTATATTGCCAGTACTGTACAAGTACCAGTACCTAGTACTCTATTATTATTATTATTATTATTATTATTGTTATATGATTGCTTCTAAGAACCCGCATTCGTTGCATGAGGCAAACAGAACGTCGTCGAGTTCTTTTGAAGAAGTCACTTCTGCTACGTTCGAAATACCATTACTATTTGTTATCGTCGTCGTCGTCGTTGTCATCTCATTGCAGCGATGATGACGATGATGATGATGATGATGATGATGTCCAAACTGAAACATCAAATCGATACATTTTGAATTAGTATTCTGCTCTTCCTTGAACGCGCGATGGTTATCAAATGCGCTCGCGAGTCGGTCGCGCAAAAACACGAGTCCGCCATCGATATCCATCCTAAAACCGTTCTCACAGCCGCAAAATATGCGTGACTTGTTCGATTGCGCGGCGAGAAGTCGTCTCGTTTTGCAAAAAGGGCACAAAACGATTGGATCGTTCGGGTCCGAATTACGATCGTCAATTTCCCACGCTTGCATTTGTTCCAAAGCAAGGTCTAGTTCGTGCTTATCCGCTTCATCCAAGGCGTTCAACTGTTCGGCCAATAATAACTCCTCCTCTTCCCTCGCGTCGTTTTCGAATTTTTCCATCATTGCCATAACTAACTCGTCGTATTCTTGTTTCGATAACTCTCTAGAAGTTGAAGACGTGGCGAGTATGTCATCCCAGGAACGACTATCGATCGATGATGATAGATCTGGCGATGATTGTCTCACATTCGTTGTTTTCATCGTCATGTTTATCATACTATTATTTCTAGATTTTTTTCTCGTTTCTTCCTCAATTATATTAGGTGTTTGTGTCATCGCTTCTTCTTGAACATCATCACCTAACAACGTTTTGTTACTATTATTTTTATTATTATTACTCGCAGCTGAAGACGAAACTGCCTCGAAATCTTCTTCTTCTTCTTCTTTGTAATGGCATAATTCTTTGCGTTTCACTGATGTTCTCATCATCTCCGATGCGAGGATGTTCTCCATTAATAGTTTCTTATTGTTATGATTGTTATGATTATGACTATCTCCTCTTAATCTGATTTTGTTCAATAACTCCTCCCTTCGTTCGCTGACACGTTTGAGGCATAAATCTCTCAGTTTTTTTTTCCACGCGAGTTCTGAATTTCTTGATTTAACACCAGTTCTTCTTCCTCTTAGATTATGATGATTATACATTTGTGATGTTAACAATGTCGAATCCGTCGTCGTCGTCGATGATGATGATGGTGGTTTATTTGTATTATTTGTATTTGTACTCATTTCGTTCTGTTTTTGGCTTTTTGTTTCCTTTGCTGCTGATGCCATTTTTAATGATGCTCTGATGCTGGCAAAAAAACCACCATCTCATCAGACGTCAAAGATGTCAGAAAGTATATATTTACGTAGAATAAGAAAAGTGAAAAATGAGGATGAGGATGAGGATGGGGATGAGTCAATACGCTGTTGGTTATTATTCATTAGGTGTTAGGTATCTTCAGTAAAATACTAACTCATAACTTATTAAACTTGTTTGTCGATCCCTCATGAATTATTATACCGTAATACTATTGTTTTAGCAATATGTTAATGAATATAATGCTCTTACAGCTCACGCGTCGTTATGTATTAGATAAGCTTCTAATTACTCGACCTCAGTGTGAAACGTTGAGGAAGATGATGACAACTAAAACCAACGACGATTATAAAATTGATAATGATGACGATGATGATAACGATGAATTCTCTAATTACGAGGATTTGATGGCGATGGAAGATTCCTACGGTTCGGGAGTTTCAGCATCAGAGCAAGCAGCTAATGAAGCCAACGCGAAGTTATTAGATATGCGTAAACGACTTTTAGAGGAACACAAAAGAAGAGGGATTCAGAAAGGCGATAGAGTGAAGGTATTAATTAGGCGCGGAGCGCCTTACCCAGAGAGGAATCACCGCTCATCTGAAGGAGGATTATATATTAATATTAATAATAATAATGAAAAAGTACTTCAAAGCGGACTCACCGCGGCGTCCGCAACGACGACAGATATGACGAAGAAGAAGAAGAAGATAGTGAAGGTAGTAGAAGAAGTGAAGACGACGATAAAAGAGAAACGATATGATATTAGACCTGCGATTGGATACGTCGTTGATGTTAGAAATGATAGAGTGGGGGTAAAAAGGTGCGAGCGAATAGGAGATACAGATTTATACTATCCAACGTTCCCGAAAGGATGGGTCGAACAATTGGATATAGGGGAGATGTGGGAGATGAATACCGGATCAAGATTTCAAAACACCTACGGATCGTTCGCTTCGAGTGCGGAAGCGGCAATCTTCTCCGAACAAAACGAACAACAAAACCATAGCAACACTAGCACCAATAATAGCAGTAGTAGCTTATGAAATATAACAATACAGAGTATGAAAAATGCCAATCTTGATTGCGCATTCATTCGTTTAAATATAAATAATTAAAAGTGCACCACGCAGCCGTCAGAGCATCGCTCGATGCCATATTCTAATCCATCAACTAAGGCGCGAAAACTAGCTTCGATGATTGAACTATGCGCTCCTACAGTCCTCCAGCGAAGAGACGTAGCTGTATCGACGAAATCAATCGTGACACGCGTCACCGCAGCCGTCGTTCCGCCTTGACTGAGTAAATCGACTTTATAATCCTTCAATTTAATACCGTTGAGCTGTGGGAAATCGTCTCGCAAAGCCGAGCGGAGTGCTTTCGCCAATGCGTCAACGGGACCGTTTCCTTCCGCTACGCTCAAGCGAGTTTCCATGCTCATATCATTCTTTGTAAGAAACGTATCAACTTTCACGATTGCTTGGTTCGTAGAGAAAGAGCCTTCCTTATACCCTTCCACGGCTCTCGCGTTATTATTACCACTAGTCGTCGTCGTCGTCGAGCTACTTTCGTCTTCCTTTACAACGATTCCAAACGAAGTCGAACCGGAATGAACGGAAAACTCGACAACGTTGAATGGAGCCTTGTAATCTGGTGAAGCGCGTTGAAATAAAATATCGACCGAAGCTCCTGCCGTTTCAAGAATAAATCCTTTCGATTCTAAGCTTTTGATTTGAGAGAGAACTTTTTTAGCCATTATATCGCTGACCTCTCTACCCGTTTTAACCGCCGCATCGAGAACGTTACCTCGACCTGATAATTCACTAATGACCGCCCGAGCTGAATTACCGACGAGCTCGGGAAGAATATGATTGTAACTCATTGGCATTTTCTTTAACGCGGCAACGTGTAAACCGCCTTTATGAGCAAACGCGTCAGGGCCAACAAACGCTTGGCGCGCTTGGATATCTTGCCGGCATATTTTCGCAATTGTTCGCGCACATTCTGTCAGATTCTCGAGCGACTTATTAGAGTCGGGGACGACTGTTTTGCCCATTTTAAGCGCTAAATTTGCCGCGATGACGACTAAATCCGCATTTCCAGTTCGTTCGCCATATCCATTGATACATCCTTGGACCATAGTCGCGCCCGCTCTGATTCCAGCTAATGAGTTAGCTACGGCAAGGCCGCCATCGTTATGCATGTGTACGCCAATCATCGTTTTGGAGCCGATAGTCTCGACTACAATTCGCGTAATTGCTTCGATGTCCCAAGGCATCATCCCTCCATTAGTATCGCATAATGTGATCGCTTTAGCTCTAGCATTTGCGGCAGCTTTTAAACATTTAAGAGCATATTCTGGATTTGCGTTATAACCGTCGTAGAAATGCTCTGCGTCTACGATTACCTCTTTCCCATTTTTTATGAGATATGATACGCTCTCTTCGATGAGCTGAAGATTTTCTTCTAAAGTAACCTCCAACACTTTCTCACATTGTTCGTCCCACGCTTTTGCGACTATGCACGCAATCGGAGCCGGACAAGCAATCATCGCTTGGAGACCTAAATCTTCTTCTACTGCAATTCCTTTCCGTCTCGTCATACCAAACGCTGATATGAACGTATTATTATTGTTTTTGGACGACGTCGTCATCGCTTCGGCTTCGGCTTCGAAGTACATTTGGTCTTTCGGATTTGAGCCTGGATATCCGCCCTCAATAAATCTCACACCAAACTCTTTCAATCTCTTCGAAACAGCTAATTTATCATCAAGTGTGAGAGACATTCCAACTTGTTGAGCTCCGTCTCGAAGAGTAGTATCATACAATGCAATCTCATTCGGTTCCAGATCGAACGCTGATGATACAGATGAAGAGGGATGTTGTTGTTGTTCTTTGTTGTTGTTGTTGTTGTTGTCGTGATTTTCTATAATAATTTGCAGTTCTCGTTGTGTGTTGACGTTCTGTGCTCGATGATGATGATGATGATGATGATAGCGATGATGAAAGTAACGTGAACTACTACTGATTGAAGATGAAGTCATCGCAACAATCATCACGAGATAGATATAGATAGATAGATAGATAGATAGAATTTAACCAAAGAAATTCGAAGATTTCGAAGATTGATATACGGTACGAGTAGGTAGATATTTTTAGTTTGAGTGTTTGACCCTCGTCCGGCAGTGCATGGGTGGGGGTTTTCCAAAGTTGTTATAAAATGACATCATCATGACATCATCATCATCATCATCATTATCATCATCATCATCATCAAAACACGAATAAAGATGATTAGAAGAAACGATGATTATCCCAGTGGTAGAGGTGTGTTAGGAAAGGAAGAGAACAACCTCACACTACTCACGCTCTCACTAAGTAGTGATAACGATGATGATGATGATTTTAAAACCTTTAGTTTCTGTCAAAATGTTTATTCGTCTTTGCCAATCATAGATGGTCAATTGAGAGCGACGATTAATAGAAGACAAAAAATACAATATAATGGTTATGATAATAATTTCTTCGACGATCAAACGTTTAAATGCGTAGTGCCTTTGATAGATAATGGTGGAACAACGATAGTGACATTGATCGAAACCAGAGAGAGAAAAAAAAGAACAGGTTTTGAAAAGGTGTTTGAATACATAGCTGACACCTTCTTGGAATATCAAGTGGGGACGGATGAGTTTAAGAGAATAAATCCAAATAAAAAAGCTAGAAATGTGCGTAATAGCCCCCGTTTTGATGCTCGTATCGATGCAGTAGTTTTATTGGTCTCTTCAACGCTTAAGTTGCGAGAGTTTCTGGATGAATACCTAATTACGATGAGACGAGCTAGTGTAAGCACTCCAATAATTATTGGATATTTGAATGTTCAAATAAAAAATGAATTGAAGAGAGAACTTCATCATTACACTGATAATAATGAAACGTTTAGAAATAATATCGCAATGATATTCGATGCTTCTTCGATTACCGGTATTCAGAATACATTTGTGAAGAAGCTATTTTCCCGGCGAGTAATTACTCGTCTGAAGAATAAGACGGAAATACATAATAGTTCGGAAAATGGCAATGGTATAGATGGAAAGAAGGACGAGCGATTGTGTAAAAGTGTGCAGCTTCCATCATCATCATCGCGGTTTACTAGATTTTTCGGAGCCACCGTCGCTACGGATGACGTTGTTTTTGCCGATACGAAAAGTGAAAATACTTGGCGCAAAGCTGGATCTCGCGGTTTAATGGCACCTGATTATTCAAAGAAAAGTGATGTGGTAATGAAACTTTTTTCTTCTTCTCGAAAATTATCACGAAAGTCGCTGCAAAGTCTCGCAATGGCATTCTTTCTCGTCTTCAGTCTTGGATTCATTATAATTGAGACGCGTCTGCCCGATATTAGCAGTAGGGGAGTTTCAAAGAACAAACCGCGACGAGCTTCTTCTTCTTCTTCTCCTTCAACTACTTCTTCAACTACTTCTTCTCCAACTGTTATTATAAATTATAAAACGTATCCAACGTTTGGTATGATTGATGTGAGCGAAGATAGCGCGAGCTCGCTCGAAATACACGAAGTATGTGCTAGTACGAAGATGATCGTTTTAGATTCAAGTGCGACATCAAAAGACGATTTAGCTCGTATTGTTGTATCTGATGAACTCGCACCAAAGAATATTCGGAAACCCGAATGCGCTCCGATTGTTCGTGAAATTCCAACCGATGGAGGTGCGCTATATCAAACTATCGATGGAAAAAGCCCTTCAGGACCTCGATTAGTTTCGCCTGGCGTTATTATAACTCATCCGGACCGAGTGTTCATTTATGCTCCGCCAACGATGGTAAATTCAAATAAAAAAAAGATATTAGTTTCGTCGGAATCGATGACATTTGAATTTCCGTGTGCGAAGAATGCTTCATCGCGAATACTAAAATTTAGCGTGATTGGACGGCAACAACTTCTGTTAAGGTCTGCTCCCTTCTTTAAGACGCGATTACAGACGATCACGTCAGGTGCAGACGCGAGAACGATTAAAAACGTCCAGATTTCTGCAAAGAGTGAAGAATTCCTGGAAACAAAATGTAGAAGAAAAAAGCGCTGCACGATAACAGCAAGTGCACTTCGAGGTGCGGTCAATTTTAGCAGTAAAACGATTGAAAGCGCGAATAATTTTGATAACGATGGCGGCGTATCGTTTCCGTTAGACGGTAGCGCAACTGCTACTAGTAGTTCTTTAGAAGCTTTGAAAGAGCTCCTTTCTGGCATAGAATACATAAAGCCGACGGAGATGCGTACAGGAGAAGATGTCATGTCGATTACGCTCACGTATGATGACGACGAAAACGACAAAGTCACTGGTGGTATTGCAAAATCATACGCTCGCGCCGAACAGGCGCGAGTACTCATTCATGTTCGAGCTGCGTGTGTTGCAAAGTTAGCAAAAGTTGCTGGAGATGGTATTGGAAAACATGGAAACGTTCCTGGGACACTCGCTACCATAGATGTCTTTTGTAAAGACGGTCTCGGTCACGATATGAAAGGCGATGCGCTTCGAGGAGGTGAAAATGGTCCAGAACTCATTCTTGAAGTCACGCACGGATCAGACGTGACGCAAACGTTAAAGTTTGGAATCGCGCCGGATTCTTCGTGTTACCGAGCAAAATTTGTGCGACCGACGACGGATTACGAAGTCACTGTTTTCGTTGATGGAGTAAAATCCTCAGGTTCGCCTCGATACGTTGCGATTGAAAATACTAATAGTAATAACGAAAGAAGCAACGATGCCGAAAGTGGGAAACAACAACAACAACAACAACAACAACAACAACAACAACATGATAATAAACGTCAAATAATTCCTGCTCGACACTCGGAGGATGTGCAAGAAGCTCTTCATCGTATTGCTGAGAAAGAGCGCGCTGGCAATAAATGGAAAGCCGCATCACATGCTAGAAATTGGAGACCATTGCACGCGGAAGTTATTGGAAGCGATGAAAGAAACAAAGGAGAAAAAGAAGTAGTCGAGGAGGAAGATGAAGATATCAAAGCGAAGCAGAGTAAAGACTACGAAGAGGACGATGCAAGAGAAGAAAAACTGAAGAGCGGATTGGACTCTTTTCTCGAAAAGCGAAAAGCAGTCAAAGCCGATTCCGAGCGATTGAGATTGGAGGATGCGATTAAGAAAGCAAAAGTACCAGTTGGCGAATCAAAGTTTGTGAATTTGAAAGGACGCGCTCCAGTGTCGAGTGACATGGTAGTTATTGAAACCGAAGCTCCGTTTGAGTTTAAATATCTTTCGTTATTATCAGAGGACGAGGAAGATGAGGCCATTCCTAGACCGGTCAATCCAACGAAAGATGATTTTGAAATGAGCGAGAACGTAAAGCACGGCAAAGGCGAATATGTACATTTGCATAAAGAGTTCCACAATAGCGACGGCGATGATAGTAATGAAGAAGCGAATGGTTATGATTCTGTTCCGGCTTCGAGAATAAAGCAATCGTATAAAGCCCACATGACTCTAGATTCAAAAGATGGTGTCTTCAAGTTTGATCGATTAGAAATAGAAAAAATTCGCAATCGCGATCAAAACCATAAGCATTTAGACGGTCACGTTTAATCGATAATCGTCAGAAGGACATTTGTTTTTTTTTCTAGTGAAGAATCGTGATTATGATTATGTCGAATCCGGCGGCGACGATGCAAGCGACGACGACGACAATTTCAGACATGCGCAGGTATCGTTAGAATTCAAACTTAAAAGGAGAAATATACAATCTGAAGACGACGTTTAAATATATCAAATTAGTTCACGCGCGCGCGTGTTATTATAGCATATTATTAGGTGTCGTTGTAACTTCGAAGTTGAAATTCGACAACCCTATTATGTATTAGGTTTAGGTATTGAGAAAATAATAATACGATAACAAAATCTTTTTGAGTAAAAAACGTCATAAAAAAGCCGCGAGAAATCATCGATTAAAAATGTATTACATATAATACGTCTAAACTTACGCTAATTCGATCAAAACACTCATTTACTGGAACTGCCAATCGTTGTTTTATAGCCGATCAGGTCGCGTCGATCAAAGTTACTAGTGTCGATTTTTGTTAATGCGATTTGTGATGTGCAATGCGCGACTCTTGGAAAGAAAAAATATATTTTTATTCTCGAGAAAAACGCCGACGATACCTATGCTCAAACAATTGTATACATCGACAATTAACGTACATTTGCAACCAACTATTCATATCATTTTTGAGAGGTTTAGGGTGGAAAACTGGGAGGTTTAGGGTCAGGTTTGAAAAGGTCTAGTTTCGTAGGGTTTAGGCTTTAGGCTTTAGGGTAAGTTTCGTAGGGTTTAGGGTAAATCCGACAGGGTTTAGGGTGTCAAATTTAGGGTGTCAAATTTAGGGTTTAGGGTTTAGGGTTTAGGGTTTAGGGTTTAGGGTTTAGGGTTTAGGGTTTTAGGGTTTAGGGTTTAGGGTTTAGGGTTTAGGGTTTAGGGTTTAGGGTTTAGGGTTTAGGGTTT
>Ga0114998_10001110_pt1 | contig 20540 bp, 15 predicted proteins | sample ArcticOcean_MG_C_5_FD_87044 | JGI IMG/M metagenome (GOLD analysis project Ga0114998, IMG submission 87044) | Marine microbial communities from western Arctic Ocean - ArcticOcean_MG_CB4_138 | ecosystem: Environmental > Aquatic > Marine > Oceanic | place: Arctic Ocean: Canada Basin | collected... | reverse complement strand
CCATACAATGCGCGCAGAAGAAGAAGAAGAAGAGGAAGAAGAAGGGGAAGAAGATGAAACACTGCGAGAAATCAAACCATTCATCACGCGCGCGAACGAGTTCCAAGCGTTCGATTTAAAAACATCCTATTACTGTCGCTTACACGCCTTAAACATCGCCTGTAAAAGTACTCAACTAACTACGCAGAAGAAGAAGAATAAGAAGGTTTTGGAAATAATTCAGAGAGAGTTAGAGGTCTTAGAACGAATTAAAGGTTTAAATGAAATAAAGTTCGATAAAGATCTCGATTTATTACACTGCGAGAGGTTTGCGTATACCCTGTTCGCGAAAGCTGACGTGCTCGATAGGAAGTATCAGACGAGAACGATCAAAGTAGCGAAATTATATTTCGTCAGCGCGAACGTCTTTGAAGTGACTGTAGGGATGATGAAGCAGGAGGAAGACGCATCGAGAGCAGAAATCGAAGAGAAGCAGAGATATGCTCTTTGGAGAGCTGGGGAGATTAGTAAGGCGATTAGATTAGGGGTCGAGTGCGCGGACCCGCCGGCGGAGTTGATTTCTAAAACCGCCTTCAGTGGCGGCACGGTTGACGACGATGAAACTGAAGAAGAAGAAAGATTAGTAGAAGAGAGAGCGATAGCGCACTCACCGCCACCATTACCACCACCATCACCACCACTTTCTGTTGTAGAACCACAGCAACATAAAACAACGACGACAAAAGGACCGCCCCCCGGAGTCGGTGTCGGATCGAAGACGAACAAAGTAATCGGAGTAGGAGTTCATAAAAGTGAACAGACGAAAGGAAACAAAGCTTTTGAGGTTACTCATGATAAACGACCAGATTACGAGAAACTCGCGACCGCACAGGCATTCGCTAAATCAGCCGTACAGGCTTTAGCTTTCGAGGATACGAAATCAGCAATTGAGCAACTCAGAAAAGCTTTGGAAATATTAGAAAAAAATTAGTATTATTATTGATATATTTTAGCGTTTGAACATATTACTACTACTACAACAAAGAATAATAGATTACTTAAATACGGCTTGGTCACCTAACTCTTGCCCAGCCAATCCTTCCTTGCTGACTTTTTCAAAGAAGTCCCGCAAAGTATCCGTGCCATAGCTCGGAGTCTCATCCGCTTTATATTCTCCACTTTCCATGTCCATAACTAACATCGATTCTGCTGCGTAATATCTCCCAATTTTCCCAAACTCGGCAGCATCGGTCATGTTTCCAAAGAAACCGGCAAAGATATCGAGTACTTTGATCACCCCATCCATGATTTCAATTGGGACCTTGATAAATTTCGGTTCCATTCCAAGAAGTTCGAATAACATAGTCCCTTGTTCGAGAGCCGATAACGCTTTCCCTGGCCCTCCAATTGGTAAGATTTTATTCTCCAAATTCACATCGCGAATGCACTCGGCCATAAACTTCGCCAAATCTCTCTCTGAAATCGGTTTGCACGATGCCAACTGTCCATCTCCAAACATTACGTACGGTCCCCCTTTTTGCACAGACTCGACTTGCCCAGCTAAAGATTTGAAAAACGCAGTCGGTCTAACGATTGAATAAGAAATATCCCCGCATTTTGCCAATTCTTCTTCAAGCTTCAATTTCGCTTTCTGGAACGTGAGTAGAGGCTTTTGTACGCAAATTGCCGAAAGCAACACGAACTTCTTCGCCCCGTTCTTCCTCGATATATCCAAAACGTTCTTCGTCGCTTGATAATCGACGTCCCAGGAATCCTTCACTCCCCCAGTTCTCGATGCTAAGCACGAGACGACGACATCATATTTCTCTTCGCCATTTTTAAACGCGTTCTTCTCCACATCTTCAGTCGTATCGCATGCGCCGAATTTTACTTTCGCGTTTGTGAACAATTTTTTCGCATCTTCCTCACTGTTCTTTCCACCGATACCAGAGCGCGGTCGAACATAGGCAGTGACGTCGTAGCCTTGATTACATAATTCATTCGTGACGAACTTGCCAATATATCCAGTCGCTCCGACGACTAACACTTTCACGTCTTTGTTCTCTTTCGCTAGCAAAGTAGTACTATTTTGTTCAGCAGCAGCTCTCGTTAGTATTTGTTCCGTTCTCGAGTTGTTCGATCTGATGATGTTATTATTAGTATTATTATTTGTTCTCTTTGAGAGCACTGATTGTCTGCGATGAATGAAATTTTTTAACGACGATGAAGATGAAACCGCTCGCATGATTCGATACTTTTTCTTTCGATAGATTTCTTAGTTACTTTAATGAATAATTAAATCGCAGGCGCGTGCGAGTGTGGATAGAAGAAGATATGAAAATATTATTTGTACCGGTATATCTTTCTGATGATGCCAGCAAAAAAACAAACAAACAGATATACGCGCGCGACGAAAGCTCTCTAATTTCTTATACATTGTTTTATTTCGATGTCTTTCTCTTATTATTTCACACTATAGTATGTCTGTGTCTTTCTTTCTTTCTTTCTTTTGCGTCACCAACGCGCTGTAAGATTGTTTCTATGTCTGTGTCTTTTTCTTATTCCTCTTTCTCGAGGTGGTGTTCTTTTTCCGCCTTTATGAACTCGCTCACGTTGCATTTTTTCATTTTGCCTTCGTAATCTTCGCACACACCGGCGAAGAACGTGTTCCCGCACTCGACGACGACAATCGTCGATGACGGATTCGTTAAATCAGCCCGGTAAGAATCGGCTGGAACGTGCGAAGCGAATTCCTCGACGATTTTCTTTGATCGTTCTTCCGTGTGTTCGTTCTTCGAGCAGTGCTGTTCGAAGTGAACAGAAAACGTCTTACGATCCTTCGGGTCTGGAATATCCAAATTCTTAAAATGGCGAGAGACAATGACTTTCGCCATTTCAGCGTATTCCGCGGAGTCGCAGCTGATGAAGATATAATTAAATCATTATTTTAATAGATAAAGCGTGAATAAAATACTTACCAAACCTCTACCGGGATGATCCTCGCAACGTGGTCGAGTTTTGCCCAAGTCCCACTGGCGGCTTCGTCCAAGACCGCTTTCACGAGAAGTGTAGGGCACCCATCAGTGTCGTCTGGCTTCAAAGCTATGAACAACGCCGACGTACAGTCGTCGATATACATCGGAATTGCCTCTTTAAACGGCTTCTCGCTTTCGATGCGATGCGCGTTATATGCCATTCCGAAATACGTATCGTTCAAGACCTTTGCGGCTTCGGTCGCAGCGAGTAGCATTTTCTTCGTCGTATGCGATGTAACGAGAAAACCTTTCTTCCCGTGGAAACTTTCCGCCGTCAATGGTTCGGCTTGAGAGGCGAAAATACCTCCTTCCTCCTTCGCACCTGCCGGTACTTCTTCTTGTTTCTGTAACATTTCTTGTTGTAACTGAATGTCACTCTTTTGAGGACTACTCTTCTGCGGACTCGCTTCTGCTTTCCTTTTCGATTGCGGCGGTTCTGGCGCAACCGATGTCGGCGAAGTCATCTGCTGCTGCTTAGTATCTTCCTGTATTTCTTTTTCCGTCGACGGCGGAACCGTTTGAAACCCTCGTTCGTTCATGTCTCCTCCGCTCGTTTGTTTTGTGCGCTCGATTATCACGGTCGCGTTCTTTCTTAGCGTGTTCTTATTATTAATTGTTCGTACGATTACGCGCAGCATTTATATGAACAAGAAGAAGAAAGAACGCAAAAGACGGAAGAGTTTCGTACGTACCAATAAGAGAGTTTTTAGATATTTTTTTTCATATCGGAATTCACCAATCCATCGACCAAGTTTTTTCGTATCCCCTTTTAATAAGACGTGAAAAGTATCGGAACCAACACATGCGCAGAGCAAAGGCGTGGCAGAAAAGAAGGACTCGTGAAAGAAAAAAAGATCGAACAAGAAGAAAGAACGAAGAAGACGGAAGAGTTTCGTACGTACGTACAAATAAGAGAGCTTTTATTAGATATTTTTTTCATATCGGAATTCACCAATCCATCGACCAAGTTTTTGCTATAGAAAGTATCGGAACCAACACCAGAACACGCACGAGACTGCTGACAGAGCAAAGGCACTGCTGGCAACACTCGTCGCCATAAAAAATCCGTGTCCATCCACCGGCCCCTGTCCTTATCCGCGCTTGCGATTCTCGTACGTACGAATCAGTTTCGGGACCACTACTGCTCGTTATTAACACGCGCTCTTTAGCTCTTCCTCCCGTGGAAGCTAATTAAAAAAAAGCTCGCGAGATCGAACACGATCGATATGATGAAGATGATGACGACGCAGCAGAGGATATCAACGACGAGATGTGCGCAGGCGAATGAGAACGCGCCCGATGTGAACGCGAACAATAATAAACCTGCGACGTATAAAGCACAGAAGCCGAAGATTAGAAAAGCAAAAACTGGTGGTAGTGGACAACAACAACAACGACAAGAGATAGCTTTACCGACCGAGAAAGATGTAGAGATGATGCAGAAATACGATGATTTAGAGGCAAGCGGTGGTGTGAAATACGAAGTCTTCGCGAGAGCAAAAGGGCCAAATCAATGGTTTCCAGTCGGTCCAATGGTCGTCAAAGAGGAGTGGATGATTGGGAAAGAGTTGTGGAACGCCGAGGAACCGTTGAAGAGGGCGGCGTTGCAGATGTATCCAAAACTAGCCGCCGCTCCAGCGTTCGGGAAGCTCGAGTATGGATTTCGCAGAGCGGATAAGGAAAAAATAAGCGAAGAGGAAATTAGAAAAGGTGCAGGTAAAGTGAATCCGTTCGACGACGTGCAGTTATTGCTCGAACGTTCAGAGTATGCTGGCGTTGCGCCAGAGAAGACTTTACTCGAGAAGTTCAACGCTTGGATGAATCCGTATACTAATAAATAAGTATCAGACATGGGTTCCCGGCACTAACGTGGGAGGGGCGAGTCTGGATACAATAGACTGTAAGAAACCGAACGGCGTGCCTTGAAAGAAGAGATTAACTCCGTCCTCTTGAACAATGTCCTCGCCTTTTCTACTTTTAACTTCCATTCTTGCACTTTCAGTTCTATCTCCTCTTGCTTAGTTCTTCTTCTTCTTCTCTAGTTTGAGTTGCTGTTGTTGGTAACGTCCGTGTCTGTATGGGCGTGTTGAGAGCCCAGAATATCGGGTTAAGTTCTTTCCAATCATACGTCAAATTTTTGAATTTCATGGAACGGATTCTAGAATGGATATGTATTCGCTCACTCTAAAGATTGCGAACTTTAGACTTTGGTTGGATGGAAAGAAGACGTATGATTGGAAAGAACTTAACCCGATATTCTGGGCTCTGAACACGCCCATACAGACACGGACGTTACCAACAACAGCAACTCAAACTAGAGAAGAAGAAGAAGAACAAGAAGGAGAGGAACGAAAGAAGAGAAAGAAAGATAGTAAACTAAATATAATTATTCGAAAAAATTTAATAAATAAGTATAGTAAACATATATTAACGTAATTCTTTTTTTTAATTCAAGAGTTACTACACACGGTCGCTTTGCCAGTTGCGTGGAGTAATCTCCAAGCGTAAGCTTCGCCTTCCCAATCGTGCCAAACCCAAGAAGCATCGTTCTTACTTCCTCTACCACCATACTGATCTGGGCCTTTCGATTTCCCCTTTTTCGCACTAAAACTTGTTACGCCGTAGAGAGAGAGATGGTCGCACATACCGGCGAGCAATAGTATTCCATGAAAACCTGACGTGCCTTGTTTCCAATCGTTAAATGGACCAAATCCTAAACGCATTAAATCTTTGCGCATCGCATTCATGACTTTGACTTCCTTTGTAATGTAAGAGTCAGAAATAGCGCTCACTTTCGCGTTTGGTATGTTCTTTTTACACGCGCGTAAGAGCTGCGCTTGACGACCAGGGTGCCACAAAATCAAACTCATTCCTTTCGATTGTCCACCCTTCTCTGGCATTTTACCTTTCCCGCCCTGGCTTCGAGGACAACACGCGTGTCTACTTCTTAAATGATTCACCATGCGAAACGTCGTTCGTGTGCCGACGTTTGGTGCTAATTTCTCAGTCAAGTCCATTACGTTAAAACGCATGACGACGTCGTGTTTATCGATAGCCTCTCCGTACGCTTTTGATTTCAATAACGAACCAGCGTTGCCGACGACTGCACAGGAATTATATTTCTTCTTGCCAGAATTGGGCAATGCGTGAATCAAAGACGTTGATGGTAACTCAGCGGCGCCTCTCATGGCATCTGCACCACATTTGGAAATATCCTTAACGCACGATTTCACTGCTTTTAGGCCTGGTGAAAGTTCGCTATCGCTAATCGTTTCTACTATCTGCGCTTTATTTTCGTTTTCGTTTTTAATCTTCCCCCACAGGCGTTCGCATCCAAAATACCCTTGCGAGTATTTACCCGAGATTGGCGTCGTACCTGTTCCACCTCGTGTTCTTCGAGGATTCCTAATCGCGAGCGTATTTCTACGCATAACTACTACTACATCATCATCATCATCATCGTATAAACTATCTACCACAATTCGCACGCCATCGCTCTTCGAGACGTTGTTCATCGTCGTCGTCGATGACAAAAGTTTCCGCCCTACTGTGACTCTTTTCGCTAAACTCTTCCTATGTGCGTCCGCTTCACTTTTCGCTTTCCACCCAAACCCATCACTTTGTCCTCCGCACCATCTCGCGTTATGACTAACTTTCTCTCTGCTTAGCATTCCAAGCGACGCAGACGATTTACTATCTTCTTCTCCTTCTTCGATTTCATTACCTTCACTAATATGACTACTCCTTTCGTCTACATCTTCATCGCCTTTAGTAGTTGATTGATCGTTATCAGAATACGCAGGTCCTTCTTCCCCATCTTGAATTGCATCATCGTGCTCGGCTATTGACTCTTGTACTTCTTCCTCGGTCATCACTGACACGTCATCGATTTCTTGATCGTTCGCGTTCAATAATTTCCCAACGATGCTACTTCTCTTTCGGTCACTATCGATCCCAATTTTTATTCTCTTAATCGATTGCGATGGTGCGATTAACCCTATTTGTTTACTAAATATCCTCTCATTGATTCGTTCATACACCGTCATTGGGTTCAAGTTTCGTATTAAATAATCAACGTAATTATTATCGTTATCGTTATCATCATCGATAGAAATATCAAAACCACTGTTATTGTTATTGTTAGGTATCCGTGCCACTAATAATGATTTCGTTGATTTTCGTTCCAACAGTAGTTCGTTCAAGAGCATCACTGCGATCACGGAAACTGTTGCCATTAAAAACAGAAATGAACAAACGAACGACGACGACGAGTGTTTCTTTGCTTTACTGTTCTTCGACGGGTGATTATTATCAGTATTGATCATTTAACGGTAATAAATATGCTCATTTTCTGAAGATTTCTTCAGAAACGAAGAGTAAAAAGAAACGGGTTTGACGACGCATTAAACGCGCAGATAGAACAGAATAAAGCATAAAATGGAAGACCTCGAAAAGGCGAGAGAAAACGGTGGAAACAACGACGATACTGCAGATAAAGTTGGCACCAGATTACGTTCAGGACGCGTTCTTGGCACGCGCGAAGAAAGCGTGCATCGGTTTAAATCGGCCGAAGAAGCGAAGAAGGCGTTGCTGAATCAAAACCAAAACGATCGAAGAAAGAACGTTACGAGTGAAGAGAACGAGCGATTATTACTCAGGGGTATCGAGGCAGTTTTCGAGCGATGGACGGCGTTAACGTTAGCCATACAGAACGAGTGGGGAGGGCAAAACTCGGTCTTGAAGGCGAGAGCTTTAGTGGAAGAGACGTTAGAGTTTTTACAGAAAGAGAAGAAGAACGATTCGATTGAAGATTTCTTGTTCGATTGCATAGCGGAGGATTTCAACGTACAGCTCGAGGACGAATCGCACGAAGAAGTTGGGAAGGTTTTGAGACAAATGAGAGAAGAGTGCGCTAAAGGCGAATCGTTTTTGGTCGAACGCGTTGAAAATCAGCCGTTACCGCGCGAAGCGACGCAGTTGAGGATGGCAATCGCGGAAGCGGATGCGAGGAACGAGGGATGGAAAACTGGTGTAGATAATGATGATGAAGAGATGGAAGATGGAGAATCTTCCGGTTCGTCGTCGGGGGAAGACGATGGAGAAGAAGACGATGATGATGGAAGTGTGGGAGATTTAGCGCAAGGCTTACAGAACATGGGCGGCAAAAATAGAAAAGAGAAGAACAAGCCTGATGATGATGGATGGACTGTCGTTTAGCAAAAATTAGAAGAAAGATAGTTATATGATGATTCTACATATATATAGTATGTTTGGTATCCATTTCATAGTTAAGTTCTAATTTTAATTCTTTTTTTTTTAAAGCGGCTCTTCGACGACGGAAATGATCTCTTCCTCTTCTTCTTCGATTGTGACAGTTTGCGCGTTAGATTGTGAAGCGTAGCTTGCGCCCAAAATCTTTTTGAGCTCGCCCTGATACTCGTCGCTTTCGATTTTTCTCTTCTTCTCTTCCACCCACGCTTCCCATTTTTCTTTTGTCGCTTGTTTCGCTTCGTCCAACATCGTCGCTTGTTGATTCTTGATGCGCAAGTCTTCCTCTTCGAACTTTTTGGAATACTTTTTCAAGTTGTTTTTGATTTCAGCCTCTTGCGCTTTTGAGAGCAAGCTCTTGCCTCTCGGGCGCCACAAGAATTGGAAGAATCGTTCACGCGTTTGCTTGTAAAGTAATCTTCCGTTGAATGTCCAGCAATGATAGCCGTTTTCCATTTGATGTACGCCTGTTACGGCAGTGGTAACAAATCTACCCGTGGGATCCCACTCAACGTCAGTCGCCATGAAATGCTCGCAAGTAGCCATCGTTTCCATTTCATCGACGTTAAAGAACTCGAACTGACCGTTCATAGTTTTCAAACCCGCTAAGATAACCATCGATCCGTTCGGAGACCAAATCAAATGATTCGCAGTTTTCGCTTTTAGCGTCTTCAACAAATGTACTTTTTTTGTTCCGTCACTTTCGATCATAGAATAAAAGCTTACATCCGGTCTCGCCCCGTCGCCGTGGATGATCGCAAAGCGGTGGCCTTTTGGTTCCCAAGCGAAAGCGACAATCTTTTCCGTCTTGTCTGGCAAAGCATACACTTCCATAGGGCAATTCGGCTCTCTCAAGCGGAATAACTCAAAACCGCTGAAGGTTGACTTTTTCGATTTCGTATGATGGTCGACTCTCACGCAAAAGTAGTCACCTTGCGATTGCCAGTACATCTTTACGTCGCTGACGTTGAAAAGATTTTTTGAACGAACTTCGTTTCGAGACGGTAAGTGCGTCAAAGCAATGCGCGCTGGTTGATTACCAGCATTTTGCTCCGGTTGAAACGTCGCTAAAATAGCCTCTCCGGGTGACCAGCAAAACTCGGAAACGCCCGTGAGTTTTACCGACTTTTTGTCCAAGAGCGTCATTTCGGGCGCGGAATATACCTGAATCGCATCTTTTCCCAAACGAGCGAAATAAGCTGGTTGTCCTTTATCGTCGTCTTTTTGATCATTTTTTGTTTTATCGTCATCTTCTGATTCTATGCCGCTCCATTTAAAAATCGGCCACACAAAACCTCTTTGATTTGCGCTCGCGAGAAAATCCTTCTGCGCTCCCGTGAACTGTCTCAACTTTTGCCCAGTGGCAATGTCAAAAAAGTTCACAACTACAGATGCTGGATTACCTTGAGATGGTTCATGCGCTGATCCTGAGCACATATATCTCTCGCACGGCGAAAATTCAATAAACTGGACTCCAGAGTGCGAAAACTTTGCCAATCTTCCAAAACTTTGTCCTCCCCACAAGGCGACACCTTGCCTGTGAACAGTCGCTAAATACGTACCTCTCGGAGACCATTGCACGTACGATTCTGTCCAAAACGATCGTTTATATTCTTCAATAGCCGTGCTTTTCTGCGCATCGTTCCAAAAAATTTCCGTTTCGTCTCCAAATCTACACACAAACTGATCGCGCCCTCTCTCATCCATCATCCACGCTTGCGGATTTTCTCTTTGAGTATACGGTTTCGGCTCTGGCGCAACGTATTCGTCTGGAACCTTTGCATATTTATCAAAGTCTCCGAAATTTGAAACCTTAAAAATGTGCGCTTTATCCAACTTATATCCATCCGTCTGCTCGACAGCCGCATCCGCCTCTGCTCTCGTAGAAAACTCTATAAAGGCGTACCCGCAAGACATCTTCGTCGCTGGGTCCATCGGCATATGTAATCCCCCATCTCTGATTTGTCCAATTTGTCCAAAAATCTTCGTCAACACGTTCGTTAATTTCACAAACTTCCCTTCTGGAACCTCTGGTAAGTTATCCACGATAATCGCCGTGGATAAACTTTCATCTTTTTGAGCCTCTTGATTGTTTTCTAAATCTTCGTCGTCTGAAGGAATGCCGTAATTATCTTTCGACGGTGGTAGTTCTATCGCGTCTACGTCTACTTTGTCCCACTCAACGTATCCGTTCTGTTTTTGTTTATTATTGTTATTATTGTTAATAATATTTATTAGAAAAAGTGTTTGAGAGAGAGAGAGAGTGATGAGTAAACGTGATTTTGATGATTTGATATGATGCGGCCCGCAGATACGCCGATACATATTTATTCATTAAAACGAACAGGGCGAGAGAGCGCGGCTAAAGAAATAACGAGAGAAAGGGAGAGAGGAAACGAAGACGTACTGGTCCGCGAGGGAAAGATTCCGGGATCTCCAGCTGCACCATTTATGAGGCGCTGCTATTGTGACGCGTGTCTCGTACGATCAATCGAAACGTGGTCCCTAAAACCCCAATCTTATGAAAAGGCTAAATTTTGGCTAATCAGCTAATAAATAATAAAACTGTTTAAAGGGGCAGTAGGAAGGAAAACTTCAAAACCGTACTATGAAGTTCTCCATAACTCTCTTCTCTAAAACGCGAACGACGTAGTTCTCGAAATCATCTCTGGACTTACCAGTTTCTTCCATTGGAATATGCGCAGAGTCCTCTAAGGCCTCAAACGTAACATCGAAGGAAGAAGAAGAAGAAGAAGAAGAAGAAGAAGTACTGTTGTTATCGCTTTTTATGCTCTTAAGCGTTTCGAATAAATCTTTCGCTTTATTGATAGGAGTCGTTTGATCGTTCTCGCCGCAAGTGATATCGATGAAATTGATCTCGTCTTTGAGATTTTCGCATTGTTTTTCAAGCGATGCGTCGTCACCGAATGCGTTTATGTTAGACATGGATGCTCTAAATTGTTTTAATAAACCGTAATCCCAATTTTCAGCCGCGAGCGGGCGCGTATACGCCTCTCTCGCTTGCGTGCTCATCGTTTTATATTGCCCCTCACCTAATTGTACTTGATTTGCATTCTTTCTCGTAAACGAACGAACTAGATTTAAGCCGTAATCATCGGACGAAATAAGCGTCCGAAACCAGAACAGTTTTAAAATGCGCTCGGGCGAAATACCTTTTTTCTTCTTCCTTTGTTCTTGTTCAGTTTTTCCTCGATTTACTGCGGGAGGAGGCACGAAAATCGCGGGCGAAATGAACATCAAACCAGCTATGTTAATTTTATTCATACGTTTGAACTCGTTTTTCTTTAATACCATCTCTAAAGCGCAATTCGTCCCAGCAGAGTGTCCAACAAGTATAACGTTTTCGATGTTCATCTTTTCCAAGAACAAAAAGATCAACTTCGCCGATCCTTCTTTCGTGTACGCGTAATCATCTTTCATCGGTCTCGACGTTAATCCATATGGAGGTCGATCAAAAGCGATCGTTCGAATGCCTAACCTCGCGGCAACTAAAGGCAACACGCGTCGAAAGCTAAAAGTCGACCCATTCGCGCCGTGTAAAAACACGATAGCGCTCCCCGGTTTCACGTTCGTCCCTTTCGAGAAACTTCCTTGCGGTGGCATTTGTTCCTTATAATGCATTCTTACTTCTTCGCATGCGACGTTATTAGTATCCCCGTCTTTTTCTAAATACACAGAGCAATACTTCGAATCGTCATCTTTTAACTTTTCTACTTCCCGCGTGTCAGTTAACTTCTCCGGTCGGCCTTTAATTATTGGTTCATAAATCAACTCCTCGAAATCTTTGCTTAATTTCTGTGCCGCACTTTCCCCAATCGCTCGAAATAACTCCGTTGCCACGTCTCGTTCATCTCTCGCTCTCGCGTCAGTTTTCGCACTGATGTTTCTCTTTCTCACCTTCTGATTTTGGAAAAACGTTAGATGATGACGATGATGATGACGATGATCATGATTATTTTTCGTTAACGTTGGATTTTCAGTCCTTCTGTATAACGACGATTGCATGGTAAACGGTATATGCTTTAAAACGAACTTCGATTACAGTATGTGTATGTTTATGATTTTTTTGAAGTTCGTTATGAGACGAGTTATGACGTTTCTTAATGTGCTATGTTTAGGGTTTCAATATGCTATTTTTAGGGTTTCAGGGTTTCAATAATTTATATTTAGGGTTTATGTATGGAACCATTGAAGGTCTAAAAAAAAGAAAAATGTTCTTCGCGTCACAACAATAACCAACATCAACGTCGGTTTAAACAGTAACAGTAACAGTAAACAGTACTTTCTCGCGCTCGTGTAAAATGTCTGCCACTCCCGCTACTGCTGAAACAACAGAGGAGGAGGAAGAAGAAGAAGAAGATCATCATCATCATTCCGAGGGTTTAGTTAAATTCTTGAACGACTCATGGACGGCATATCACGCAGTTCTAACGACCTGTAAGGTTTTACTCGAAAATGGGTACGAAGAGATCGATGAACGGGAGAGTTTTAATGCACAGAAGATCAAAAGGAATGGGAAGTATTTCTATACCAGAGGGTTATCGTCAGTCGTTGCGTTCGCTGTTGGTGGGGAGTATTTGAGCGGCGACGGGTTCGTTATGATCGGGGCGCATACGGACTCCCCTTGTCCGAAACTGAAACCAAAGACGAAGATCGTTGGACAGCAAGGGTGTTTGCAAGTAGCCGTGGAGCCGTATGGGGGCGGGTTATGGCATACATGGTTCGATAGGGATTTAGGAGTCGCCGGGAGAGTGGTTTTGAGCGATACAAAAACGGGGAAGATGGAACATCGATTGGTCAAGATCGACGAAGCGATCTTGCGCATTCCAAATTTGGCTATACATTTAAATAGAGACGTGTATACTGAAGGATTCAAGGTTAACTTTCAGCAACATATGGCACCTTTGTTAGCAATGCCAACGACGGAGAAAAAAGAAGGTGAAGAAGATGATAAAGATAAAGCGGCAAAAGATGATAACAATCATCATCATCCAAAGTTTTTACAGAAGCTCGCGCTTGCTTTGAATTGCGACGCTTCGTCGATTAAAGATTTTGATTTACAGCTTTGTGACGTGCAACCGTCTCAAATTGGTGGATTAAATAAAGAGTTTGTTTTATCCGGGAGATTGGATAACTTAGCGTCGTGCTATTGTAGTTTGATGGCGTTGGTTAAAGCGACGAGCGCAGAGAAGTTAGCTAACGAGAAAGGCGTTCGAGCGCTGCTCCATTTTGACCACGAAGAAGTTGGAAGCGCGTCGACGACTGGTGCAGGCGGCTCGTTGACCGATGAGTTTGTCGATCGTGTCACGTCGGCATTTGCTACGAACGTAGACGCAGATACGTTAGCCATCGCTAGGCGAAAATCCTTCCTCGTAAGCGCGGATATGGCGCACGCCGTGCATCCAAACTATGCAGATAAACACGAACCAGGACATAAACCAAAGTTTGGTGATGGAGTCGTCATTAAACATAACGCGAACCAGCGATACTCTACCGATGCAATTACATCGTTCATGTTCAAAGAAATTGGTGAAAGACGTAATATTAAATCGCAAGAGTTTGTCGTTCGCTCTGATTTAGGTTGTGGAAGTACGATTGGACCAATTTTGAGCACGAGAAGTGGCATTCGAACAGTTGACGTTGGCATGCCGCAGCTCTCGATGCATTCTATTCGAGAGATGTGTGGTACAGAAGACGTGAAGTTATGCGTTGATCACTTCCAAGCCGTGTACGAGGATTTTTTTGAATTTGATTCCAAGTTAATCGTGGATGGTTCGATCGGTAGTTTATGTCGACCTTGCGAAAGATTTGAAAGAACTTCATCGTCTTCTGTTTCTCATCTAGGGGCTGATATAGAGGCAAAGTTAAATACCGCGCGCACGTATCAATAAAATAAATGTACTGTAGTTATCGTCTTAAAAATAAATATATATACGTACTGGTAATCCTAGCGCAAACTAACTAATGACACAACATCCTGGCTGGTCTGGATTATTTGTCGGCTTTGCGTGCTTTAACAACGTGTTCGCGTTCAAAGAAATAGCTATGACTGAAATGTCATCCATTGCTTTTCCTCTAAATGCGCGATCGTCCCATGATAGCATGCAAAGCTTTTTGGCGCCTTTTTGAACATCCGTTCCTGTGATTAGCGCCGCTTGTTCAGACGTTCGCGTGTCCCAAACGCCATCGCTTGCCATGACAACCATTGCAAAAGTATTGTAATCGAAACTCAAATTTGTAATATCTGGCAAGGGAACCATTGATGAAGGAGAATTCCGGTCACCAATCGATCGCGACATGCCATACGAAGCTCCAGAGGGACTGAATAAACGAATATCCGAAAGATTAATCTTCCGTTCGTCGTCTGAAACGAATTGACCAATGAAGGAAATGCGCTTATCGGCGACTTGATATTTGTTCGTATTCGGCTTTTCCTCATCGGTTGTCGTCGTCTTTGTCGTCGTTGTAGTATCATCTCCCTCCTCGGTAGTGGTCGCTTCGGTTTCTACTCTACTACTATCTGCGGCAAGTTTTGCGAGTTTTGAGCCCAAAATTACGTTCACGTTTGCCGGTATATTATGCATGAGCGAATGATCGTCGTCGTCAGCTTCTGAGGCTGAACTGCGACTGCCGGAATGATTGTTGTTACTATTGTTATTATTATCATTTGCGCCGCCGCCGCGATTTGATAAGTCTTCGAGTACTAAACTTTCCATGGATGCCCCTCTCACGCTTCCGCCCCTACTCGTCGCTCTCGAAGACGACGGTGAATGCATGATGTGCTCTAAATTCTGAAACCTAGCATACGAATCACTTCCATGAATAGAATCGTAATGTATACGAATTCGTTCTTGTTCAGACATAGAGTTCGGTTTATGATCTTCGGTTTGAAAAATAATCTCGTTATTTTTACCTTTCACGATCGTCCTCGAATCTCCAATATTCGCAAACTTTAAGAATATGTGCTTCTTTCCAAATTTCAAAAAGCACACAGAGCACGTCGTCCCACTCGTCGTCTTCTTCTTAATCTCCTTATCTAATTTCGTAGTCGTTTTCTCAATCGCTTCGTCCAAAAAGGCCGAGAAACCAGTCTTTTCGGACACCGGAGCGTTCTTCTTATCCTCCCTATAACGTTCGTTCTCGTCCATTGCCCAAAATATTTCGTCTAAATAGACTAAGAAGTTTTGCACACATCTCGCTCCGGCATCTTTCCCACTATGCGAATCGAATATCAAAAACGCGCAGTCGCAAATACCTGGCATCTTCTGTATCATCGCGTATGCGTAATCTTCGTTTTTCTTACATGGGATCATTGAGATTGCATATTCAACCCTTTTCCCGACATTATTATCATCGTGATTATTATGCATATCACGGTCGTTATCATTCACATCATTCATATCGTTATCTTTATCTTGATGTGATAGGTCACCAAAACATACAACATCCGGTTTCGGAGCCATTTTAGTTTTATATTACGGATTCTCTCTCGCCTCACTCACTCACTCACTCACTCACCTATCGCGATGAATGGAGGGCACAAAACAACCAACACGTTCATTACTATCGATATCGATATCGATACCGACTCTCTCTCTCCGTGTGCGTGTGTTTGTTATGCCGCGCGCTTGAAAAACTTCCCTTTGCTGAAACCGCGAAAGGACGTTCAGCAGAACAGACTTTTCAGTTTTTGATTTGCAATAAAGTAGGGAAAAACGGAAAAGCGAGCAAAAGTGCTCAGATTAGGAGCTCACGAACCGTTGAAGAAGAACGCGCGGAGCTTTAAAAATGGTTCTTCTACTTCATAGTAACGCGACCCGTAGCGTCATGACTTTGCTACAACTATTCCATGGTCAGCAGTACGCGTGTTTCACGTTCAAACCGTTTCTTGATGCCTGACGACGATCATTAATTAAACTTTGACCGGTTTTCAAAAGCCGTTTTTTTACTGATTTTGTGCGAAATTTTCAAAAAACAAATTTAAGGCCAACGACATCATCTTCATCATCAGAAAAAATATATAATAATACTATAATCAAATATAGTAAAATGACAAATACTAATACTGATACTGCTCATCATCATCATCATCATCATCATAATCATCATCGTGAGAATAGTAATGCAGAGGTAGAGGAGGAGCGAGAGTTAATGAAGTTAGTAGAACTCAACGAAAGGTTCGAACTTGCGAAGGAACGGAAGATGTTCAAAGAGGCGAAGGAGCTCGCCAGGGAACATTTGGTGATGTTCGAAGCGAGATCGAGAAGGAATGAGTGCGAAAAGAAGATGATGACGCCTATGATTAAGGCCATGGAGGAGGATTTGAACGAGATCAATATTGCTTTAGAGAAACAAGAACAACGAGGACGACGACGACAACAACAAGAGCGAGAGAAAGGAGAAGAAGAAGAAGAAGAAGAAGAGAAGAATAAGAGTGAGATAAATACGACGAAAACGTTACGAACGGTTGATGAGAATGCTTTTGAAATGAGGACGAATACTTGTGGTCCTATAACGACGACGACGACGACGACGACGACGACGACTAAGATGAAAGCGAGTGCGCCACCGATGACGCCGTCTTCTGTTGACGCCGTAATAGGGAACGACGCCGCTACTATTAAAATAAAAGAGAAGGAAGAAGCGCCAAAGTTAGTTTCGCCGTCGTCTAGGAAGAAGTTAAAAACAAACGCTATGGCGTGGGGTATAGCAGTAGATGAAGACGATGAAGACGATCAGTTTCGCATGGAAGATAATAATGACAATAATAAGAAAGAAGAAGTAGAGGCTGACAAAGTCTTAAAATCATACGGCGCGTTGAAGAAAGAGAAGAAAGAGGAAAAGAAAATGACAAAAATGGAAGAGTTGCAAGAAGAAGCGAGACGCGTTCAATTAGAACAACGACAAAATGCGATTCCAGTTGAACGCGTTGTGAACTATGGGAAACCAACGTCGCTTCATGAAGAAAATAATGATAATAATAACAACATCTACAACAACGCGAGAGCAGTTGGAGGAGGGCGCAGCAGACAATCGCCAAGGAAACAACAACAACGAAATAGTAGTAATAATAATAATAATAATAATAATAGTAATAACAGAAATAACAACAACAATAATAAGCGTGCGTCCGCGGCTTCGCGATACCACGTCAACGACGACGACGACGGTACGACTTATGGCAACAACAATTCTAGAAAGAGACGTTATAATAATAATAAAAGAATATCGGCGGATGCGGGCGCGAACGATGACGATGACGACGACGTCGTTATTTGCGAAGACGACGCCGCCAAATCAAAACCTGCGCGTGCCATGCAATTCATGACGGCTGGGACGCATTATGATTTTGAACGCGCGCAGAAAGGATTAGCTCCAGTCATACAGCCATACCGAGAAGCGAAAGAGAACGGGTTAATTACGAATGGCACTGTTGGGAACGGCAATAAAGTTTTAGTACCAGGGCAAACTGGATTTAGGGGCCCGTTCGATCCGAAACCAGTCGTAAACAACCAACAACAGAAGAACAAAGATGATCCGAACGGCGATTCTAGTCCACCGTTTTCCGAGCTCGCGTTAAGACGATTACAACCAACGGGGACGGAGACGATTCCGGACGAATTATTGAAACTCGAACGCGAAATAGTCGAGCGCGTCATCGGCGAAGTGCTCGATAAACCGAGCACGGTGTCTTGGGATAGCATCGTCGGTCTCGAGCATGCCAAAAATGCAGTGCAAGAACTCGCGGTTTGGCCGATGACAAATCCAGAACTCTTTACCGGTGCGCGCGCCGTCCCGAAAGGCTTACTCTTGTTTGGTCCTCCCGGTACGGGGAAGACTATGATCGGTAAAGCCGTCGCATCGCAGTGCAACGCAACGTTCTTTTCAATTTCGGCATCTTCTCTAACTTCAAAATGGATTGGCGATGGTGAGAAGATGGTGCGCGCTTTATTTGCTGTTGCGAGACACTGCGCTCCATCTGTGATATTTGTTGATGAAATTGACTCTTTGCTCTCGGCGAGAAAATCTGAAGGTGAACACGAGTCTTCAAGGAGAATGAAGACGGAATTCCTCGTTCAAATGGATGGTTTAGGAAGCGAAGATAAAACGAAGCCAATGTTGCTCATTGGTGCTACAAATAGACCGCAAGAGTTGGATGATGGCGCTAGAAGACGTCTCGCAAAGCAGCTTTATATTCCCTTACCGTGCGCGGCGGCGAGACGAGATATGATTTTGAAAACATTATCGCCAGCTGGTGAAACCGCCGTGATACACGCTCTGACTGAGAAAGATTTAGACATTATTTGCGAAAAAACCGAAGGATATTCTGGATCTGATTTGAAGAACCTTGTGCAAGAAGCCGCTCGAGCGCCGTTGCGAGAATTGTTTGCGAAGAAGAAAAGCGAGCGAAAGTTAAATGGCGGTGGTGAAGGCGACAATGATAGTAACGTAGGCATTATCGTTGATTTGACGAAGAATAGTCAGCAAGACGAAGCGAAAGAGTTGCGAGAGATTTCTGTGGACGATATTCGGAAAGCCGCAAAACAGGTGCGCGCGTCGGTTACGCGGGCAGATGTCGAGTTTCACGAAGAATGGAATAGAAAGCACGGAGCGTTAAGCACGGATTTATTAGAAGATGACGGCGAATGGTAAAGTGATGATATAAGTTCATCCTTGTTGTACTACCGATATAATAGCTATATAATAGAAGAAGAGATAATGATTACAATATACATACATGCACATACATACACACCATTATTACTACAAAAATACTACGTACTACTATTACTAAACTACGTACTATAATTTTACTACTATGTAGAACTAATCGTAAACTTTAATAAAATTCAAAACGCGTTGGAGTAATTTAAGACTCGCGAGATCTTCTTCATCAAAGTAATAACTTGGAATTTCTGAAGCTGAATCGGCGAACTTGAACGCTGCGAAAAAATCTCGTCCATTTGCTTTCGTCAAAGGCACTGGGAAATGCGATGCAACTACTCGATTAGCTCCAGCGAATCTCTGACATCGCTTTTTCCAATCTTTAATTTCTTCTCTAAAGAAATCAAAGACTATGATGAACACGATTGGCGATACGACGAATTTGTTCTTCATAGCGTTGAACGAACTCGATGGATTGATGATATTTTTCGCGTCAGGTGCGATGAACAAAGAAAATAACGTCATTCGTCTCCATCCGTTTATTACGTCGTCCACGTCGTTCGCACGTTTGACGTTACGGCCGCCTCTAAAATTTAACGCTCTTAAAAGCCTAATCGTGAACGAGTCTTCGCTCCCTAAATCGCTCAATTCTTTTTGCGGAATAATCAGTGGAGGCTTATCGCCCTCGACAAATACCGCGGCATCGGTAACTAACAAAGTTTTCGTTTTCTTGTGATAAAACGTGCCTTCAGAGTATCTGTATTGATTCCAGAACAAAGAAAACGTTCCTAGTAATTCATAATCGATCTCTCCCTGCCATTCGTCCGGGAGCTTTTTAGTAGAAGTCGTCGTCAACTCTGTCGCGTTTTGAATCCCTAGTAACGCGTTCGGTAACTGAATTGGAAACGAGAACTGCCCTGGGACTACGAAAACTTTCGCGTTTTTATGTTTTCTCGCGAATGCTGGTACAAATATCTTGTGTTCGTACATCGTCGTCCCTAAGACGATTGAAGATACTACGTAATCAGCCCCAAACGTCTCTCGCATCAAATTCAAACACTCTTCAGTCGGAGCTATAGGATCTTTCACGAACAAGCTTCCATCTTTCTTTAATCTAATCACGGTCATTCGTACGTTTGTCGAAACGCCTAAACCGAACCCGATGCCTTGTTTTTGCTCGAACGCATAAACATCTTCTGCTATTTTTTCTACTACAGTTTCTCTGTACAGCAAAGGAACTAATGGAAACGGGAACCCGAAGAAGTTCAAGAAAAATCTACCAGAATCATTGCTTTTATTATCATCTTTATCCTCCGTTGTCGCAGTCGCATCAGTCGGTCTACTTCGTTCTCCTTTAACGGCCCTGCTGCTCTTGAAACATTTTTTATAACGATCGTTGATGGAAAATCTTCTTCGTAAAGATTTTATTACTGATGATGGTACAAATTTCGTCGTATCCGTACTAACATTGACGAGGGATTTACTGTAATAACTCCTACTATTATTCGATGAGCATAGTCTCGATTGCATCGGGAGCATTTATTGTTAGTTGTTGTTATTGTTATTCTCTGT
>Ga0114998_10001105_pt1 | contig 20579 bp, 16 predicted proteins | sample ArcticOcean_MG_C_5_FD_87044 | JGI IMG/M metagenome (GOLD analysis project Ga0114998, IMG submission 87044) | Marine microbial communities from western Arctic Ocean - ArcticOcean_MG_CB4_138 | ecosystem: Environmental > Aquatic > Marine > Oceanic | place: Arctic Ocean: Canada Basin | collected... | reverse complement strand
TGGAGACTGACACAGTCACGTTTCTTCCGGCTACAGACGGGTTCTCGCTTTTTATAAGCTACATAGTGATCGACATCCGAGAAATAAATATCGGCAGCTTGATGCTAAACGCCATGGGCCTGCCGTCTACCGAAATCAACAAAATTAAATGGACCCGAGGGCAGCAGTACGAGCTGACGGAATACTTTAGCAGTGAGAGCAGTCGTCTGCGCAATAAATACATCGACGCAAAAGCTGACCGTGATAGGGCCAAGCAAAAAGAGCTACGACAGGAGTGGCGTGACCTGCTAGCGTCCAAAGACCGTCGCCGTCCATTTTCGCCGCGTAGGCTACGTTTTGGTAACTCGCCAATTGCAGGTTCAGCCTATGGTGTCATAGCCCGCATATGTGGCGGCGCTGAAGGCTATCAATGGATGTATCAACTTAATCGGGCTATCCTTTTCAGCAAAAATCGGTCGCTGTTAAGGCCACAAAGGTTTTGCGGGACGGGATATTTATTTTTGTCCAAAATAAAAAACGTGACCAAAACGTAACCAATTGTTCTCAAAATTGGCCCAATATTCTCAGAATTTTCAGGAAAGTATTAAGGGGTAAACAAATATTAACTTTCGCAAGCCGTTAATTTGTTTACCCTTAATTGGAGCGGGCGAAGAGATTCGAACTCTCGACCCTAACCTTGGCAAGGTTATGCTCTACCCCTGAGCTACGCCCGCATCCTTGGGTATAAAACCAACTATAAATATAACCGGCAAGCTGCAAGAGGAAAATAGCTCCAGAGTGTAAATAATTTGTGTGCTTGTATCCAAACCATGGTCTGTGGTCTGCTATCAGTATAGCCCTAAGGCCAAGGAGGAACGGGTTGAAAATTTTACAACTGGTTTTCCTATTGATTTTGCCAGGCTTATTGGGTGCCCATGAAAATCATCCAATGGGAAAGGTAGAGGTGGAAATCACCCGTGCAGCGTACAGCAACCGCAGTATTGATGTCGAAGCACACCTCTATTTGAACGGCGGCCAAACCATGCAGCTTGATGGCATATCTGTTGCAGGAGGTGAGGTTGTGAACCTGCCATTTCCACTTTTTTTTAACAGCGATGGCGCAAGGAACGGGCATGTTAAGGTGAGTTTTACACTTAAATTTTTTGACAAGGCGCCGCATATTTTTTCTGCGATGTTTGATTTTGGGCCGCAGGGCACAGGACCAGTCTTGATCATTCCAGACCAGATGATGAAAGGAATTCATTGATGAGCTTTGCTCTTATCCAACCGCTTCTTCTTGCTTCGGCGTTATTGTGGACCAGTGCCTTTGAGGCTGCTGCACAGGGGCGCCATTTGCGCAAACATACGGTCACCGAGGCGGGGTCGCTGGCTTTGGAGCCGGCTACGAAAATGTTGGCCAAGGGCCGCGCGGTGATTAAGTTCTCTGGTCGCTACCGGATGATTACCTCTAATGGCATTCCGACCCACCGGGTCGGGGCATTTCCAAATGCGGACAACCCCCATAAAATAAAACCCCAGTCTCATGAGTTTTCAGTGGCCTATATCCCGCGCAAGGCTTTTAGAACCAAAATTTTGGGGATGGATATGTTGATGGGTGTCGCGGTGAATGGCATCCCGTTAGATCCGATGGCGGCGGAATACTACTTGGGTAATCGCAAGGGTTGGCTATACAATGCGCTTGGTGGTGCACTCCCTTTGGGTTTGGATGCCAACTACGCCCATGTGCAACCCTCTGGGGCCTATCATTATCATGGCCTTCCGGTCGGTTTGATGCAAGAACTGGGATGGCAGGCGGAAAAAGCTTCGCCGTTGATCGGCTATGCTGCAGACGGGTTTCCGATTTTTGCGATGACAGCTAAGGTCGATGGCAAGGTCAAGCGCATGCGCAGTTCTTACCGCCTTAAGCCTGGCAACAGGCCCGGTGGCCGAAAGCCGTCAGGCCCTCATGACGGCAGCTTTATCAATGACTATGAGTATGTGCGCGGGGCCGGAGATTTGGATGCTTGTAACGGTGTTGAGGTGACCACACCGGACTATCCCAACGGGGTTTATGCCTATTTTCTGACCCAGAAATTTCCGGTCGTGCCGCGTTGTCTGGTGGGCAAGATTGGCAAGGGATTTAAAAAGGATAGAGGTTAGGCATTGATGCGCCACCGTCGACAGGGCGCCGGTGACGCCGTTACAGCGCAGACAAGTTTTTAAGGCGACCCATTAACCACGATGGACAAAGTTTCGCAGGCAATCTGGCACAGATCGGCCATCAAGCAGTTATCGTCGGGGCCCAACTTTGCAAGGGGCGCTAAACCTTAAACTCGATAAGCAGATCTTTAGCGTCGATTTGGGCTCCAGGCTGCACATGTAAGGCCGCGATCTGGCAATCGCGCTCTGCATGGATCCCGGTCTCCATTTTCATGGCCTCGATGGTTAGCAACAGGTCGCCTTTTTTGACCTCTTGCTCTGCCGTGACTGCGACGCTCGCCACCACGCCGGGCATCGGTGCGCCGACGTGCAATGGATTTCCCTGTTCGGCTTTGGCTCGGTTGAGCGTTTCGGACGCAATCAGGCGGTTGGGCACGCGAATGACCCGGGGTTGTCCGTTCAATTCAAAAAACACTTTGACCTGACCGTCGGCATTGGTTTCGCCTATGGCCTGAAGTCGAATTTCCAAGGTTTTACCGGGATCGATTTCGGTGGTGATCTCTTGGCCCGGGGTCATGCCATAGAAAAAGGTCCGCGTTGGCAGGGCGCGCACCGGTCCATAGCTTTCGTGGCGCTGCATGTAATCAAGAAACACCTTTGGGTACATCAGATAACTGTTGAGATCCTCATCATCGATCTGTTTGCCGTCAATCGCGGCACTGGCCTCTTTGCGCGCGGCCTCCAGATCGATCGGTGTCAGATTTTTGCCTGGACGCTCAAGGTTTGGTGCGGCGCCTTTCAGCGCTTTGTTGATCATCGCGGGCGGGAAGCCGCCGGTGGGTTGGCCCAATTTCCCCTGCATCATCTCAATCACCGAGTCTGGAAAGGACACATCCACAGCCGGGTCTTCCACTTGACCCCGTGTCAGCCCTTGCGAGACCATCATCAAGGCCATGTCGCCGACCACTTTCGACGAGGGGGTGACTTTTACAATATCCCCGAACATATGGTTCACATCGGCATAGGTCTGCGCCACCTCATGCCAGCGGTCGTCAAGCCCGAGTGACCGCGCTTGCGCCTTGAGATTAGTGAATTGTCCACCTGGCATTTCGTGCAGATATATCTCGGAATCTGGGGCTTGCAAGCCACTTTCGAAGGCGGCATATTGGCCGCGCACTGCTTCCCAATAGGTGCTTATCTCGCGGATTGCACCAATATCAAGCCTGGTGTCGCGGTCATTATAGCGCAGCGACTCGACAATTGTGCCAAGTGTCGGCTGGCTGGTGTTGCCTGAAAATGCATCCATTGCGGCATCAACCGCGTCGACACCGGCTTCTGCGGCGGCCAGTACCGTTGCTATGGCGCCACCGGATGTATCATGGGTGTGGAAATGGATGGGTAGACCCACCTCTTGCTTTAAGGCTTTAACCAGCACCCGGGCCTGCGCTGGCTTCAACAGTCCTGCCATGTCTTTCAGGCCCAGAATATGCGCACCAGCCTGCTTGAGTTCCTGCCCCATTTTAACGTAATATTTCAGATCGTATTTAGATCTATCTGGATTAAATAAATCACCAGTATAACAGATTGATCCCTCGCAGACCTTATCGGCGGTGCGCACAGCATCCATCGCCACGCGCATGTTTTCAACCCAGTTTAAGCTGTCAAACACGCGGAAAACATCGATCCCGGTCTTGGCCGCCTGAGCAACAAAAGACTGCACAACATTGTCAGGATAATTGGTATAGCCGACACCATTGGATCCGCGGAGCAGCATTTGTGTCATTAAGTTGGGCATCGCGCGCCGCAGATCTCGCAGCCTTTGCCACGGACATTCTTGTAAAAACCGATAGGCCACATCAAAGGTAGCACCGCCCCAGCACTCGACGCTGAACAACTGCGGCAGATTGGCGGCATAGCTGGGGGCGGCGGTGATCATATCGATAGACCGCATTCGGGTTGCCAACAGCGACTGGTGACCATCGCGCATCGTGGTGTCGGTGATCAGCAACTGCGGCTGTGCGGCCATCCAATCGGCAAGTGCCTGTGGACCTTCGCGATCCAGAAGGGTCTTGGTGCCAGATGTCGGATCTGCGCGAATTTGTGGAACGCGGGCCGGGCTGACATCATGGTCTGGCATGCTGCGACCAGCCGTTTCAAGATGGCCATTGACGGTTATATCGGCGATATATGTAAGGACTTTGGTGCCGCGGTCGCGGCGTTTGGCAAAGTGGAATAAGTCGGGCGTGTCATCGATAAATCTCGTAGTATATTTGTTCGATAAAAATACTGGATGTTTGAGTAGGTTTTCGACAAAGGCGATATTGGTCGACACGCCACGGATACGGAACTCGCGCAGCGCACGATCCATCCTTGCGATTGCTTTTTCTGGGGTCTGTGCCGAGGCGGTCACTTTTACCAATAAAGAGTCGTAATAGCGCGTGATCACACCGCCTGAATAGGCTGTGCCACCATCGAGGCGAATGCCCATTCCTGTGGCGGCGCGATAGGCGGTGATGCGGCCATAATCCGGGATAAAGTTATTTTGCGGATCTTCGGTTGTGATGCGGGTCTGGAGCGCATGGCCGGTCAGTTGGATATCTTCCTGACGGTCTTTGCCTGTGGCCTCAGACAGGGTTTTACCTTCGGCAATCATAATCTGTGCTTGCACAATGTCGATGCCGGTAACCTCTTCGGTGACCGTATGTTCAACCTGCACCCGAGGGTTGACTTCGATAAAATAAAACTTGCCGCTGTCCATATCCATTAAAAACTCGACGGTGCCGGCGCACTCATAGCCGACATGGGCACAAACTTTGCGCCCCAAATCACAGATCTCGCTGCGCTGCGCTGCGCTTAAATACGGGGCAGGGGCGCGCTCAACCACTTTTTGATTGCGGCGTTGCACAGAACAGTCCCGTTCATACAAATGATAGATATCGCCATGGGTGTCGCCCAAGATCTGCACTTCGACATGGCGCGCACGCAGAATCATCTTTTCAAGATAGCCCTCGCCATTGCCAAAGGCTGCCTCGGCCTCGCGGCGTCCTTCGAGAACCTTTTCCTCAAGCTCGTCCTCGCCATTGATGGGCCGCATCCCGCGCCCACCGCCCCCCCAACTGGCTTTGAGCATGAGCGGATAGCCCACGGCAGCGGCTTCGCGTTTGATAGCGGCGATATCATCGCCCAGAACTTCGGTGGCCGGAATGACGGGAACGCCCGCTGCAACCGCCACTTTGCGCGCTGACGCCTTGTCTCCGAGCGCGCGCATGGTGGCGGCTTTCGGTCCGATAAAGCGGATGCCCGCGGCATCGCAAGCATCGACAAAGTCGGGGTTTTCCGAAAGCAGGCCATAACCTGGGTGGATCGCATCCGCCCCCGATTGTTTGGCCACCCGAATGATTTCGTCAATGCTGAGATAGGCGGCAACCGGGCCGAGGCCGTGACCGATCCGATAGGCCTCATCGGCTTTAAACCGGTGCAGACCAAGCTTGTCTTCCTCGGCAAACACAGCGACGGTTTTTTTGCCCATTTCATTGGCTGCGCGCATAATTCGGATGGCAATTTCACCGCGGTTTGCGACGAGAATTTTGCTGAAATCAGACATGACTGGCCTCTAACTTTTAGGGTTTAATCGAACATTTTCCAGCTGTACTATAGTCGTGCTGCAATGCAGCGCAAGAGCGGGTTTTGTTCATAAACAGCACAAAATCACTATTAAAGCCGATGAAACTACTGATAAATGCGATAATAAGGGGGATAAATATATTTGGTTGAAAGTGTTTTTAGCCCTGAATCAACCGGTGTTTTGCGTCGGCTAGCGTGTGAATGCCCAGTTGACCCATATTTGCGTGCAGGTCTTTACGCAGCATATCGATCAAATGTGCCGGACCCGGCGTGCCAAGTGCGGCCAGCGCGAAATGCCAGGCCGCACCGAGCATAACAAAGTCCGCCCCGAGCGCGCGCGCGCGCAGTATATCAAGTCCGCCGCTGACGCCCCCGTCAAAAATCAGTGGCAGCGCGGTGGCCTGCCGGATTGCTGGCAGTACGTCAATCACCGCGGGTGCGGCATCAAATTGGCGCCCGGCATGGTTTGATAGCCACAGCCCATCGACACCTGCGGCTTGCAGGTCTGCCACATCTTCAACCTGCAAGACGCCCTTGACCAAAAGCGGGCCGTCCCAAGCGTCTCGAATCCAATGTAAATAGTCCCAATCTGGCGCGGTGCGGATCAGATACCCGATATGCGCAGTGGTGGGCAGACCGATCTTGGCTTGGGTGTAGCTGGCAATCAATGGCATCCCCGGGCGTCCGGCGCGTGCCATGCCAAGTGCCCAAGACGGGCGCATGGCGATCTGCGCCAGCAGGCGGGGCGTCAGCGCAGGTGGATGGGTCAGCCCGCTGCGGGTCTGTCTTTCGCGGCGGCTGGCTACTGGCACATCTAAAGTCAGCACCAGCGTGCGAAAACCTGCATCTCGGGCGCGCATCAGCGTGTCTTTGCGGATGTCGATGGCGCGGGGGGCATAGAGCTGGAACCAGCCCTTGCCGTCGACATGTGGTCCGACGGTTTCGGGGGTCTGACAGGCCACAGTCGACAAAGTATAGGGCAAGCCTGCGGCGGTTGCGGCGGTTGCAAGCTTGCGTTCCGCATCGGGCCAGATCAGACCTGACATTCCCACAGGTGCAACCCCGAACGGTAAGGGATGATGCTCGCCTAGCAATGTGGCGCTGGTATCTGGCTCAAACTCGCCGTGCAGGATCGAAGGCATGAGCAAAACCTTATCCATTTGTCGGCGATTGCGTGCGGGCGTGGCCTCACTGCCGGTGGCACTGGTGAGGTATTCCCAAACAAATTTTGGGATGCGCTTCTCGGCGGCGGTCCGCAGGTCGGACAGAGCTGGGTATTTTTGATCCAATTTCATGGCGCTATGGATAAATGCTTGCGATGGTTTGTCCAGTTAAACAATAAGAACATAGTGTGAACGTGGCTTTCCCTCGGAAAGAAATCGCGCTAGGTTGATCTCTATGAACAGTTTTGATGACACTGACGCCTTTGAAGGCGCTTCGCTGTCGGCGCGCGCAATGGCGGCCCGACCAACGGGCTATCTTGATGAATTGAACCCGGCACAACGCCAGGCAGTTGAAACTCTGGATGGTCCAGTTTTGATGCTGGCCGGTGCAGGGACCGGGAAAACCAAGGCGCTGACAACACGGATTGCGCATCTGTTGAATATGGGCAAAGCCCGGCCCAACGAGATACTTTCAGTGACCTTTACCAATAAGGCTGCCCGCGAGATGAAAAAGCGGGTGGCAAAGCTTTTGGGGCAAACCGTCGAAGGCATGCCGTGGATGGGCACCTTTCATTCGGTTGGGGTCAAGCTGTTACGACGTCACGCCGAACTGGTTGGGCTGAAGTCAAACTTTACCATCCTCGACACCGATGACCAGATTAGGTTGTTGAAACAGCTTTTGATTGCAGCCCAGATTGACGATAAACGCTGGCCTGCGCGGCAGCTGCTGGGGATTATTGATCAGTGGAAAAACCGTGCCTGGATCGCCTCTGCAGTGCCGGTCTCGGAGGCCGCGGCGTTCAATTCAATGGGGGTCGAGCTTTATGCCCAGTACCAGCAGCGCTTGAAAGATCTCAACGCGGTGGATTTTGGAGATCTTCTGCTGCATGTGGTGACAATCTTTCAGACCCACCCGGACGTTCTGGCGCAATATCAGCGCTGGTTCCGCTATATCCTGGTGGACGAATATCAAGATACAAATGTGGCACAATACCTGTGGTTGCGGCTGTTGGCGGGGGGGCATAAGAACATCTGCTGTGTTGGGGATGACGACCAGTCGATATACGGGTGGCGCGGCGCCGAAGTGGGCAATATTCTGCGGTTTGAGACCGATTTCCCCGGGTCCAAAGTGGTGCGCCTTGAGCAGAACTATCGCTCGACACCGCATATTCTGGCGGCGGCTAGCGGGGTGATTGCGGCCAATAAAGGCCGCTTGGGCAAAGAGTTATGGACTGCGGAAGACGATGGCGAAAAGCTGCGGTTGATTGGTCACTGGGATGGTGAGGAAGAGGCGCGCTGGATCGGCGATGAGGTTGAGGCGCTGCAACAGGGCACCCGTGGCCTGCAGGGGTTTTCGCTTGACGATGTCGCAATTCTGGTGCGGGCCTCGCATCAGATGCGGGCGTTTGAAGACCGGTTCCTGACCATCGGCCTGCCGTATCGAGTGATCGGTGGCCCGCGGTTTTATGAGCGTATGGAAATCCGTGATGCCATGGGGTATTTCCGCCTTGTGACCAGCCCGGATGACGATCTGGCGTTTGAGCGCATTGTCAATACGCCGAAACGTGGGCTTGGGGATAAAGCACAGCAGAAAATTCAGATGACGGCCCGCTCCAACGGGGTGTCTTTGCTTGAGGGCGCGCGGCTGTTGCTGGCCGAAAAAGGTTTGGGGGGCAAAGGCGCTGTTGCGCTAAGTTCTTTGATCGCTGGTGCCGACCGGTGGGGCCAATTGGCCCGCGACGGCAAGATGGGTCATCAGGAACTGGCTGAAATTATCCTTGACGAGTCTGGCTACACCACGATGTGGCAAAACGACAAGACCCCTGAGGGGCCGGGTCGGTTGGAAAACCTGAAAGAGCTTGTGAAAGCGCTGGAGCAGTTTGAAAACCTGCAAGGCTTTTTGGAACATGTCAGCCTGATCATGGATAATGAGACCGAAGAAGCCGGTGCCAAAGTGTCGATTATGACCCTGCATGCGGCCAAAGGATTGGAGTTTCCAGCGGTGTTTTTGCCCGGTTGGGAAGACGGGCTGTTTCCATCCCAGCGGTCAATGGATGAAACTGGCGTCAAGGGTCTCGAGGAAGAGCGACGCCTTGCCTATGTCGGTATCACTCGTGCAGAGGTGCTGTGCACCGTATCTTTCGCGGCCAACCGCCGGGTGTATGGTCAATGGCAATCCGCACTGCCATCGCGGTTTATCGACGAGTTGCCAGAGGCGCATGTTGATGTGTTGACGCCTCCGGGGCTCTATGGTGGTGGCTTTGGGGCAGCTGGCATGACCGAATCCTCGTCGCGGGTTGAGGCGCGCGCGGCCGAGGCCAACGTCTATAATTCGCCAGGCTGGAAGCGGCTGCAATCCCGCGCAGGTGAGCGAGGACTGTCGCAACCCCGCGAAAGCCGCAGCTCGGTCATCGATCTCAAAGCGGTGTCGAACCACAGTGTAGGCGACCGAGTGTTTCATCAAAAATTTGGATATGGCTTGGTGGAGGCGATTGAAGGTGACAAGCTGGAGATTGCGTTTGACAAAGCCGGTGTCAAAAACGTTGTTGCGCGATTTTTGTCGAACCCCGATGATGTCCCGTTTTGACCCTATAACTGCGAGCAGGCTATGCTGTCGGTGACAAAGCCTAGCGTGATGCGTAAACCCGGATACGCAACATTGTCTTGGAATGGGCGTGGTCGCGAGGGAGGTCGGTTAGAATGCAGCGCCAGTTTGAAGTATTCAAGTTGCAAACTCGAACGGCAACACATGGCAGGAGCCAGGTGCTGCCGCTGTGTTGCGGAAACTATCCGGGAGCAGCGTCTTCCGGCTTTATCTGATTGGTAACATGTTGACTGTGTGGCACCGGTTTGCGCCGTCATTTTCACAATCGTTACATTCCTTCAAACACCCCTAAAGGCGCAATTCAAACGCCGTAGGTTGTTTCGTAGGCGATCCGGCGGATCATTGACCTGTTCAGGCCGAGGTCGTTCAGCTCTGCCGAGCTCAGGGCGCACAGCTCATTTACAGTGCGACGGTAAGCTCTGCGTTTTACGAAATTGTCTTTAATTGTGCCCCACAGTGCGATTGCGCGGTCTGTGAGGGTGATGTTTCTTAAACTTACTTCTGTTACAAAAGCCATTTGCTGATCCTTTTTTGACTAACACTCATATTTCGGCGCGCTTTGGTGTCGCCGCTCATGCAGGAGAGTTAGTGTCGATGCTGCGGTTGCACAATGGATGAAAAGGAAATGCCGCTATGCAGAAAACGCATGCGACTTGGCTGGGCAGGGCGCCATCGATTTGTTGCGGAGTGTGCACCATTATGGCCTTTGGCCGCCGGTTTGTAGGGTTTGGTAAGCGCGTCTTTGTCTTTGTGGCATTTCATGGGCGAGGGCTTGTTTGATGCGTGTGGCACAGCTTTAGGGGGTCTGGTTCAGGCCGAATCACCGAATAAAGCTGCCTGATTGGCATTGAAAGGTTAAATTAGGCGGGTATTTTGCGTAATGAGAGGACGTATTTTTATATGTTTTACATTTAAGTGGGAATTCATGGGAGAGGTTATATTTCTTGATGAATGTCTACATTTAGTAGTGATTTCTTTTTTATTAATATATATTGTGTAAATATCTTGTATCACTATGTATTTTTTGTAATTTAAGAAGAAATTAAATTTCTCTAGTGAAAGATTTAATAAAAAAACAATTGATTTCCATAAATTCCCATGGCATCCCTTGCAGGGTAAAGATGAAGACGGAAAGCGTGGGGCAGCTTAAGACCCCGAAAAAACTAAGACAGGTTTCATACAGGTTCCAGCTTCATCAACGACAAGATCCGACGCGTGTGCGAGCAGACATCCCCCAGATGGCACGCAGTTGGGCAATCCGTATTTCGGAACGATAACTACGGATTGAGCAGTGAAGGCCGCTCAATCCGTTGTTTTGTTCAGACCTACACTATCATCGTGGGGGTGGCAGAGGCCCAAGTAACGTGGCGCGCAGGTTTAGAGGCGAAGGACACCACAAGGTGGACAGTAAGGGCAGAGTTTCTGTCCCAGCTTCGTTTCGTCGTGTTCTTGAATCAGCCGATGAAAACTGGACTGACGGGCTCAATCCTGAATTGGTCATTGTTTACGGCGACCACCGCCGCCACTTTCTAGAGTGCTACACGCTGGCGGCGATCAATGAGGTCGATGACAAAATTGATGCGTTGCCGCGCGGCTCGATGGAGCGGCGGATGCTGCAAACCTTATTTCACGGTCAGAGTTTTCCCACCACTGTCGACGAGACAGGGCGATTGGTCTTGCCGGCAAAGCTGCGTCGTAAGATCGATCTGGACGCAGAGGCATTTTTCATCGGCGCGGGGGATACGTTTCAGATTTGGAAGCCCGAAACCTATGAGGTCGAGGAACTGGCCCGCACAGAAGAGTGGCTGAACGAGTTGCCACCCGAAGTGGATCCGTTGGTTTTTCTGGATGGTGTGAAAGGGGATTGACCGATGGTTGACATCGCCCTGGACGGTCACCGCAACTCTCATATTCCTGTCTTGCTTGTGCCACTTTTAGAGGCTGTTTCGCCGCTTTGCGGACGCTGGCTCGATGGTACATTCGGGGCAGGTGGTTACAGCCGGGGCCTACTTGATGCCGGGGCGGATCATGTGACCGCGATCGACCGCGACCCTCTAACCTTTGAAATGGCCCGTGATTGGAGCGCGCGGTATCAGGGCCGCCTCACACTGGTTGAAGCGGTGTTTTCCCAAATGGATACCTTTGCCAATGATTTGGATGGTGTGGTTTTGGATTTGGGCATGTCATCGATGCAAATCGATGCCGCCGAGCGCGGCTTTTCGTTTATGCAGGATGGTCCGCTGGATATGCGGATGAGCCAATCAGGCCCCTCGGCTGAGGATATTGTCAACACGTCAAGTCAAACAGAGCTAGCGGATATCTTGTTTTATTACGGAGAAGAGCGTGCCAGTCGCCGCATTGCCAAAGCGATTGTTGCCGCGCGCTTGCTGGTCCCTATCACCCGAACGCTGCAATTGGCCGATATCGTCCAAAGCTGTCTGCCACGCCCAAAGCCCGGGCAGTCGCATTCTGCCACCCGCAGTTTTCAGGCCCTGCGCATTGCTGTTAATGATGAATATGGCGAATTATTTGCAGGTTTGCTCGCCGCCGAACGGGCCCTGAAGCCGGGTGGAATTCTGGCTGTGGTCAGTTTTCATTCGATCGAGGACCGTATGGTCAAACGGTTTATCCAGTCACGGGCTGGCAAGCTTGGCTCGGGCAGTCGATATGCACCGGAAATTATCCAACCCGAACCGCAGTTTCAGTTGTTGACGCGCAAGGCGATCGCCGCTGACCCTGAAGAGGTGGCACAAAACCCGCGCGCCAGATCAGCATTGTTGCGCATTGCCCGCCGCACAGCGACAGCGCCCGGCGACCGACCATCCGCCCGATCCCTCGGAATGCCCCAGATCGGAGCAAATAGCTGATGCGTTCCCTATTTTACATTGTAACCGCTCTGGGTCTGATCGGACTGGCATTCTGGGCTTATCATGAGAATTTTTTGACCCAGCGCATGTTGACTAAAACTGAACAGCTTCAGACCGAAATTGGCCAGTCACGGGCCAAACTGCGGGTTTTGCGTGCCGAATGGGCCTATTTAAACCGCCCCAAGCGGTTGCGGGATTTGACCGCTTTAAATTTTGACCGGTTGCATCTGTTTCCGCTGGCATCCTCTCACTTTGGCCGGGCCGACCAGGTGGCCTATCCACGCCCCGAAGAACGTGATTTGGTGCAACCGGTCGCAGCTTCTGCATCAGGGGGGATCGAATGATTCGCATTCCCTTACGCCCGCTTGCAACAATTCTGAAAGCCCGCAAAACGGGCAAGAACCCCGATGATATCGAGCGCGCTAATATTCGCCAACGGCACGAGGATATGCAGGATGAGTCTCGTGTGCGGGCCGAAGGCAGATTACTGGTTCTCGGAATGTTGTTTTTTCTCGGATTTTTATCGATCAGCGGTCGCATGGCTTTTTTGGCGGCTTCGGAGCCAAGTGAACCAAAAGTGCATTCTTTTGGTGGAGCGATCCACGCCCAGCGCGCAGACATTGTCGACCGTCAAGGTCGCATCCTGGCGACCAACATGGAAACGGCCTCTCTCTATGCACGGCCGCAGGAATTAATTGACCCCAAAAATGCTGTGAAGCAACTGTTGAAGATTTTTCCTGATCTGGATGAAACGCGGTTATTGCGCGATTTTTCTGGCGTTCGCAAGTTTGTTTGGGTGAAGAAAAAAGTCAGCCCTGAACAGAAGCAGGCGGTCTATGATATTGGGGATCCGGGACTTTTGCTTGGTCCGCGGGAGATGCGCTTGTATCCCAATGGCCGCTTGGCGGCGCACGTCTTGGGCGGAGCGCGGTTTGGTCGCGAGGGCGTGCACGCTGCCGAAGTTCTCGGTGCTGCCGGTGTCGAGCGCACATTCGACGATTATTTGCGCGACGTGGCCAATTATGATGCGCCGCTGCAACTGTCACTGGATCTGAGCGTGCAGGCCGAGGTTGAACGTTTGTTGGCAGGTGGCATGAAGGTGATGAATGCCAAAGGCGCAGCGGCGGTTTTGATGGATGTGCATACCGGCGAGGTGATCGCGCTGGTGTCTCTGCCCGACTTTGATCCAAATCACCGACCCGTCGGCAGTGGTAAGGATTCTGATAACCCCGTTTTCAACCGCGCAGTGCAGGGCGTTTACGAACTGGGATCGACGTTTAAAATATTTGCAGTTGCGCAAGCGATGGAATTGGGTTTGGTCAATCCAGACACTATGCTCGACATTCGCGGGCCGATAAGGTTTGGCCGTTTTCGCATTAGAGACAGCCACTATTTGGGCAAAGAACTTTCGGTTTCGGATATTATAGTGGAATCGTCCAACATAGGCACCGCGCGGATTGCACAAATGATTGGCGTAGACCGTCAACAACAATTTTTGCGCGACTTCGGTATGTTTGAAAAAACTTCGCTGGAAATGATTGAAGCCTCTGGTGGCAAGCCGCTGTTGCCGCGAAAATGGACTGAACTTAGTGCGATGACAATTTCGTATGGCCACGGCCTGTCTACCAGTCCGCTGCATCTGGCTGCGGGATATGCGGCATTGGCCAATGGTGGGTATCAGGTCAACCCGACGCTGATCCGTAAAGAACAGCCGACCTTAGGACCCCGTATTATTTCTGAAAGTGCTGCCAAAGCCTCGGTTGTGATGCTGCGCAAAGTGGTTACTCAAGGCACTGCAAAGCGATATGGTGACGTGCCCGGCTATGCAGTTGCTGGAAAAACCGGCACGTCGGAAAAGTTAAAGAAAAATGGCGGTGGTTATGACAAAGAGCGGGTTTTGGCCTCGTTCGCCTCGGTGTTTCCGGCCCATGATCCACAATATGTTCTTGTGGTAGCAATGGACGAAGCCGTTGAGACGGTGGGTCTAAAACCGCGCCGGACGGCGTCGTTGACCGCCGTGCCGGTTGCTGCAGAAATTATTGGCCGGGTGGCACCACTGCTTGGAATGCGGCCACATTTTGAGCCCCAAGTCTTGACCAATGTCGAATTGACGGCCAACTAGCACCAACTTGGTGGATTGCGTGGGCAGACGCCGCGGCGCAGGCATAGGGAAGTGATCAGATGAAAAATGCCGTAAAGACTGTTTCTGACCTTGGGTGTCTGGTGGGTGCGGCGCGAAACATACCGGTGGCCGGGCTTGCCGTTGACAGCCGCGAGGTGCGCCCTGGCTATCTTTTTGCGGCGCTGCCGGGGCTGCAGGTGCACGGTGCCGACTATATCGCAGCGGCGCTTGAACTTGGTGCCACCAGTATCTTGACGGACGCCGCAGGTGTACGGCGTGCCGGGCGCGCGCTTGAGGTTCAAGGAATATGCGTTTGGATCAGTGAAGACCCCCGGCAGGCACTGGCAGCGGCGGCGGCGCTGTGGTTTGGGGGGCAACCCGACACTATGGTGGCGGTGACCGGGACAAACGGCAAAACCTCAGTGGCGAGTTTTGTGCGCCAAATCTGGACAGAGATGGGGCTTAGCGCAATCAATCTTGGCACCAATGGGGTGCTGGGTGCCTGGCAGGCCCCGCTCAGTCATACCACCCCAGAACCGATCACCCTGCACGATACTCTGTCGCGGGCGCAGGCGGAGGGGGTGACCCATGCGGCGTTGGAGGCCTCGAGCCACGGGCTGCAGCAGCGCCGGCTGGATGGGACGTATTTAAAGGCGGCGGGCTTTACCAATTTCACCCAAGATCATCTGGATTATCACGCGAGTTTTGCCGATTATTTTACCGCAAAATCTGGACTTTTTGATCGGGTTCTCAGCGACCAAGGATGTGCGGTCCTAAATCTTAACGATGTTAAAAGCGTTGAATTGCGAGCGATTGCCAAAGCGCGCGGTTTGCGGGTGATCGGTGTCGGACGCGGTGATGAGGCTGATCTGCAATTAATGGCGCAGCGCTTTGATGCTGCCGGTCAGGTCGTGCGATTTCGCTGGCAGCAGCGCTCGCATCAACTAGAGCTTCCCCTGATTGGCGGATTTCAGGCCGATAACGTGCTGTTGGCCGCCGCATTGGTGATCGCCTGTGGCGCAGAGCCGGGTGAGGTCTTTGATGCCCTTGCGGGGGTGTCCACGGTGCGCGGTCGTATGGAGCTGGTTGCACAGCGCGATAATGGCGCGTCGATTTTTGTCGATTTCGCCCATACGCCGGATGCGATATCAACAGCGCTAAAAGCCCTGCGGCCGCATGTGATGGGGCGTTTGGTGGCAATTATTGGCGCAGGCGGAGATCGCGACCGCAGCAAGCGGCCGCTGATGGGGCAGGCGGCGGCCGAGCATGCTGATTTGGTGATCGTGACCGACGACAATCCGCGTGGTGAAGATCCCGCCTCCATCCGCGCAATGGTGCTAAGCGGGGCTGCAGATGCGCTTGAGGTGCCTGACCGCGCAACAGCCATTTTGCGCGGCGCCGATACGCTGGACGCAGGCGACGCGCTGTTGATTGCAGGCAAGGGCCATGAGACGACGCAAACTGTGGGTGATATTGTGTTTCCGTTCGACGACGCAGAGCAGGCCAGTATCGCAGTCGCAGCGCTTGAGGGGCGGTTGGCATGAGTTTATGGACCGCAGCACAGGCGGTTGCCGCCACCGGTGGCAGCACGCAAGGCGACTGGTTTGCGGATGGCGTCTCTATTGACAGTCGCAGCCTACAGCGGGGGGATTTGTTTGTTGCTCTGCAGGCGGCGCGGGACGGTCATGATTTTGTCGCACAGGCATTGGAGAATGGCGCCGCCGCCGCCGTGGTGTCGCGGCGGCCAAAAGGTGTTGCTGCAGATGCCCCCCTGCTTATGGTTCCCGACGTTCAGGCGGCGCTCGAGGACCTAGGCTGCGCCGCCCGCGACCGCAGCCAGGCACAGGTTGTGGCGGTCACCGGTTCAGTTGGAAAAACCTCGACCAAAGAGATGTTGCGCGAAGTTCTGGCCGGCCAGGGGTGCACCCATGCTTCGGTGGCCAGCTATAACAATCATTGGGGTGTGCCGCTGACCTTGGCCCGCATGCCGGCGGACACAGAATTTGCGGTTTTCGAAATCGGTATGAACCATCCTGGAGAAATAGCACCTCTGGCGCGTATGGTCCGACCCAATATTGCAATTATAACGACGGTTGCTGCCGCACATCTGGAAGCTTTTAACGATATAGAAGGCATTGCCCGCGAGAAGGCGGCGGTTTTCCAAGGCTTGACGCGTGGTGGCGTTGCGGTGATCCAAGCCGATTTGTCGACCTCGCCGGTTTTGATCGCCGCCGCACAGCACCATGCGCAACAGACGCTAACTTTTGGGTCTTCTGCCGAGGCGGTTTACCGGTTGCGGGATGTGCGGTTTGCAAAGGAGAGAACCCTTGCAACCTTTGAGCACCAGAGCCGGCGGCTGACATTTAAACTGGCAGCACTCGGGCGTCATTTTGCGGAAAATGCTCTGGCTGTTATTGCAACCTGCCAGCATCTTGGCCTGCGCTATGAGACTATTACCGCGGGTCTTGCCGGTTGGTTGCCAGTGGTTGGTCGCGGGGTCCGCCAGAGGGTGATGCTCGATGTGGCGCACCCTGACAGCACCGTTGAGGTGATTGATGAGGCCTATAATGCCAACCCAACATCGCTGGGTGCCGCGCTGGCGGTGCTGTCCCAAATTGCAACCGCACCCGGTTGCGGGCGGCGTATTGCCTATCTTGGTGATATGCAAGAGCTGGGGCCGCAAGGCGCAGATATGCATGCGGCGATTGCACTCGATCCCAACATTGAAGGAATTGCTAAAATTCATGCTGTCGGCCCGTTGATGCGCCATCTGTTTGACGCGCTGCCGATTGACAGACGTGGTCGCTGGGCTGCGACCAGTGCCGAGATGGTTGAGGGCATCATGGCCGATGTGCGTGCTGGTGACGTGGTGTTGATTAAAGGGTCGCTCAGCATGACGATGGGCCGGGTGGTTGACGCCCTTACAAATTTACGCCATGCGCGCACATCAGACACGGGTGAGGACTAGGCATATGCTCTATTGGCTAACGGAACTGTCAGATGGCGGAGATTTTTACAATCTGTTCCGCTATATTACATTTCGGGCCGGTGGGGCGTTCATGACAGCGCTGATTTTTGGGTTTTTGTTTGGTCGCCCCTTGATAAACGTATTGCGCCGTTCGCAGGGCAAAGGTCAGCCGATCCGCTCAGACGGGCCGGAAAGCCATTACGCCAAAGCTGGCACCCCGACGATGGGCGGATTGCTGATTGTGGGGGCATTGCTGACTTCGACCTTGCTTTGGACGCGGCTTGACAACGCTTATATCTGGATGATTTTGTTCGTGATGCTGTCTTTTGGATTGATCGGTTTTGCCGATGATTATGCTAAGGTTGCCAAGCAAAACTCCGCCGGCGTTCCGGGTAAAATACGGCTGCTTTTGGGTTTGGTCATAGCGGGTATTGCTGCGTTTTGGGCGGCGGCCTATCATCCAGATGCGTTGCAAAATCAACTGGCGCTGCCGGTGTTCAAAGACACGCTTTTGAACCTTGGTGTGCTGTTTGTGCCCTTTACCATGATCGTCATCGTTGGCTCGGCCAATGCGGTCAACCTGACAGATGGGTTGGACGGGCTTGCGATTATGCCGGTGATGATAGCTGCCGGGACCTTGGGGGTGATCGCCTATGCAGTTGGTCGGGTCGATTTCACCCAGTACCTTGAGGTGCATTATGTTCCGGGAACTGGCGAGATTTTGATATTCTGCTCGGCGTTAATCGGCGGCGGTTTGGGTTTTTTGTGGTATAACGCCCCGCCCGCGGCGGTGTTTATGGGCGATACCGGGTCGCTGGCGCTGGGCGGCGCATTGGGGGCCATCGCGGTGGCGACCAAACATGAAATTGTCTGGGCCATCGTTGGGGGCTTGTTTGTAATCGAGGCGCTGAGTGTCATTATCCAAGTGTTGTATTTCAAGGCGACTGGCACAAGGGTTTTCCTGATGGCGCCCATCCATCACCATTATGAGAAAAAGGGCTGGGCGGAGCCGACCATTGTGATCCGCTTTTGGATTATCGCGTTGATCTTGGCCCTTGTTGGGCTGGCAACTTTGAAAGTGAGATAGGGGCGGCGATGATACCAGTACTGGGATATCACGGGGCCAAAGTGGCAGTTTTGGGATTGGGCCGCTCGGGGCTGGCCACGGCGCATGCGCTGCGCGCTGGCGGCGCCGAGGTTCTGTGCTGGGATGATAATGCCACCGCCCGTGAGGCTGCGCAGGAGATGGGGTTTGTCATAGCGCAATTGACTGCAGCAGAGGCGTTCGGCGATGTTGAAGCCCTGATCGTCAGCCCCGGTATCCCACATCTCTATCCTACCGCCAATCCGGTGGTGGTCGCTGCCTGGCGGGCTGGGGTGCGCATCGACAATGATATCGGGCTGTTCTTTCGCTCTTTTGCAACGCCGCAGTGGGACAGCTTCGATCAACAACCCAAGGTCGTGGCGATCACTGGTTCGAACGGTAAATCCACGACCTCTGCATTGATCCACCACCTTCTGAGCACGGCCGGCAGGTCGGCTCAGCTGGCTGGGAATATCGGGCGGGGCGTTCTGGATATTGATCCCGCGTGCGATGGCGATGTGGTGGTGTTGGAGCTGTCGAGTTATCAAACCGAACTGGCGCGGGCGCTGACCCCTGATATTGCGGTGTTTACCAACTTCAGCCCCGATCATCTTGATCGTCACGGCGGTCTTGGGGGGTATTTTGCCGCCAAGCGGCGCCTGTTTGCCGAAGGTGGTCCCGACCGTGCCATTATTGGCGTTGACGAGCCTGAGGGGCAGATGTTGGCCAATCAACTGTCCGAGGGGCGCGGCGATGATCGGGTGATTGACATCTCGGTGACGGGTAAGCTGACTGGTCCGGGCTGGCATGTGTTTGCCCGCAAGGCTTTTTTGGCGGAATACCGCAAATTGCGTCAGGTGGCGTCGATTGATCTGCGCGCCATGTCCGGTCTGCCGGGGGCGCATAACCATCAAAATGCCTGTGCGGCCTATGCGGTGTGCCGCACGCTGGGGCTGGCGCCTCGGGTGATTGAGGCCGGCTTGGCCAGTTTTGCCGGTCTGCCGCACCGCAGTCAGGTGATCGCCAAGACAGGCGGGGTAAGCTATATCAATGACAGCAAGGCGACCAACGTCGATAGCGCTACCAAGGCATTGCAGGCGTTTGACAACATTCGCTGGATCTGCGGTGGCTTGCAGAAAGACGGCGGGTTGGAGGCGGTGCAACCGGCGCTGGGCCGCGTGCGCAAGGCCTATGTGATTGGCCGCGAGGCGGCGGCGTTTGCCATGCAACTGCCCTGCGAGACTGAGGTGTGCACCACGATGGCGGTGGCGGTGGCGCGCGCCCGCGCCGAGGCCGCACCCGGTGATACGGTGCTGTTGGCACCAGCTGCGGCCAGCTTTGATCAATACGATAATTTTGAACAGCGCGGTGATGATTTTACTCGGCAAGTGACAGGTGTGGCGCAAAAATAACTTTACGCTCACGTCCATCCGTCTATTGTGATGCCATTAAACAAAGTTAATTTTTTGATTGGATGGCATTTGGAACCTGTATTTTGGCAAGATATCTGGACATGGATAATGGTGAATGAAACGGCGCTTGGATCGGTGTTGGTTTTTGCGGTGCTGATTGCGACAGTTGACGGATGGTTCAAGAAGGGTTTCGACTGGTGTCGCAAGACGCTGGTTGGGCCAAAGGTATAAACCGGTCTCCGTGTCGTGCGGGGCTTGGAGTGGGTCACCCGGATTACAGTGGCGGGCTGGTAGCCGTGCAGTGGCGCGGGCTATCTTAGCAAGGCATACGTGAGCTTCTGCAAAGTGTCGGTGCTCGGCATGCGATTTGACCATCAGGCAGAGGGTGGCAAGTGGGCGTTTGCACTTGAGTGGCGGCTTGGCGGCATAAAAGGGTGTAACGGGAAAAACGGGCTATGATCGATCGATGCTATGACCAAAAAGACCTCGTGGCACTATACGACCTGATAAATTCAGACGGACCTGGTTGGGATTATTATCTTGCGCTGGCCGCCCGGATTGCCGGAGCCGAAAAAGCACCGGCCCGCGTGTTGGA
>Ga0114998_10001099_pt1 | contig 20660 bp, 18 predicted proteins | sample ArcticOcean_MG_C_5_FD_87044 | JGI IMG/M metagenome (GOLD analysis project Ga0114998, IMG submission 87044) | Marine microbial communities from western Arctic Ocean - ArcticOcean_MG_CB4_138 | ecosystem: Environmental > Aquatic > Marine > Oceanic | place: Arctic Ocean: Canada Basin | collected... | reverse complement strand
GGAATGTACATCAGGCCAGTTTTGGGGCTGAAAGACATGGGCTGCCAATTGTGCGCGCCGTAGGGTGATGGCCAGATATAGCTGCCGCCATTGCTTTGATAGTCGGCGTATTCTGTTTCTACGGGCCGGCCAGTATTCATATCAATATGGCTGGCCCAGGTGGCTTTGGCGAATTTCTCTGCGGACAGCAGTTCACCGGTGGCGCGATCTAGCACATAGAAGAAGCCATTCTTTGGGGCCTGCATGATTACTTTGCGCTGCTCACCGTTTATCTCTATGTCGGCTAGGGTTAGCTGCTGTGTGGCGGTGTAGTCCCAGTTGTCTTTAGGGGTTACTTGGTAGTGCCAAACATATTCGCCAGTATCAGGTCGCAGGGCGACGATGGAGCTTAGGTACAGGTTGTCACCGCCGCCGGGGCTGCGTAGGTCTCGATTCCATGGGGATCCATTGCCTGTGCCTATATAAAGTAGATCTAGCTCTGGGTCGTAGACTAATGAGTCCCATACGGTGCCGCCACCGCCACCGAGCTTGTGCCATTCATCGCCACCCCAGGTTTTAACTGCGGCGTCGAGGGCTGGGTGTTCTTGGGGCTTGCTTGGGTCGCCGGGAACCGTATAGAAGCGCCATAGTTGATCGCCGGTGGCGGTGTCATAGGCGGTGATATAACCACGTACGCCTAGTTCTGCTCCGCCGTTACCAATAATTACTTTGCCGTCTACTACGCGGGGCGCGCCAGTAACGCTGTAGTTGCTATTGTCTGGGGTAGTCTGAATAACCCAGTTGGATTCGCCAGTCTTGGCATCTAGGGCCACTAGGCGGCCGTCTAGGGTGCCAAAAAATATTTGCAGGCCTGTTTCTGCATCGCCTTGCCACATGGCTACGCCGCGGTTTACTGCGCCACAGCAGGTTTTAATCAGGTGGGCTTTTGGTACCTTGGCATCATAGTGCCAAAGCTGTTCGCCGGTTCTTGCGTCCAGTGCGTGGACGTGACTCCAGCCGGTACTGACATAGATAACGCCATCGTGTACTAGCGGTGTGGCTTCCATTCCACGAGCCGTTTCGAATTTAAATGACCAAGCCAGATCGAGCTCATCGACGTTGTCGCGATTAACCAAGTCAAGCGGGCTAAAGCGTTGCTCGTTGTAATCGCGTCCATAGCTCAGCCATTCAGATTTTGGGTCTGAAATGGATTTTTCGTTGACCACGGATGCCTGAGCAGAGAATAAACTGGTGAAACCCAGCACGAAGAGTGCTCTTATTAGACAGCGAGATACCATGATGTAGACCCCATTTTATCAGGCTCGGCGCTGCGGCCAACCTGTTTTTTTGTTTGTTATTTTCCCTAGCTAATTTTATTGTAGGGCCTTTTCTATAAATTGGATACGATCTTGACCAAAAAACATCTGGTCACCGACAAACATGGTGGGTGCGCCAAAACAGCCTCGCAAAACAGCGGCATCGGTGTTACTTATTAACCTTGCTTTAACCTCTAAATCCTGCGTAATGGCTAATATTCCCCGGGCTTCCATACCTGCGGCTGTCAGTACTCTTTCGGCCACATCAATCTCAGCCATGTTTTCGCCCTACACCCATATAGCGCCATAGGCTGTGTCGAGGTAAGTCTGGAAACAGTTACTGCCTACAAGGCCCACGGCTCCGCGCATCAGATTAAGGGTATTGATAGGGAAGTACGGGTTGATTAGCAGTGGCACCTGATATAAATCCGCGAAGCGGGGCAGATCATGGGTCATCATCTAGTTGCCTTTAGCTGCAACTATCACTGGTGAGGTATTACCACAGTGACATTATGTGGCTTGCCAATTGGATTCAATACCAATCACACTCGGAGTTGTGTCGGGCTTCCTGAGAAAGCGATGGCTGTGTGTCTGCAGCCGGAAGATGCGGCGACGACGAAGGTCCTTCGCTTGTTCGTTTTCACTTCGGAGCAGAGGGGCGCGGGTAGTACTGGCCGTCAATTCATCTGCTGGGCATACAGCTAAAGTGCTGGCAGAGCTGGAGCAAAATAATGCCGTGTAAATCGGTGAAGTTGACTGGCATCTAGATATCTGACTGGGGATTACCCAGCGAATGTCATTGGGGGGATGCTCAGCGGTAGCTAGTGGGTGAAGGACAGTATGGAGCGATCTAATCCGAAAATGTGGCGCGGAAGGCCGTTTCGAGTGTTTGTCTCAATAAGTTTTATGTAAATCTAAAAATATGATTAATCAGTATCGGTGGAGGGTCTGCAGTGCAGCCTTATTTTGGCAGCATTAATAGCTCCAGCATTTCCACAATAGTATCAATGCTCGTTTGCTTGCTAAGGGATTGGATGTCGCGCAGCCTATACCAGTATTCCCAAGAGGCAATTGCATCAACCGCGTCTCGTTTGCTAGACGAAAGATCGGTTAATTCCGGTAGCCAATGATCGAGATCTTTACGCAGATTGCGTATATGCCTAGCGTAATTTTTCCGCATCACAGGGGAGTTCCAAAAGCGTCCCATAGATGATCGCAACACATTGCCAAGAGCTTCATAGGCCTCGGCATGGTACTGCGTTGCATGCAAAATTCGTTGTTCAAGTGAGCCTTCTCTGTTGCCTCCGCTAAACAGCCCGGTGTAATGGTCGCGGCTGAGTTCATTAGCCATTTCGAAGATACTCTCCATGTCTTCAAAATGACGGAATACAGAGCGAATGCCTACACAGGCATGATCAGCAATCTGTTGCGCAGTGGGCTGAAGATTACCCTCATTAATCAGATGCAGCATAGATTCGACAATAAGTTGACGGCTGCGGTCGCTGCGCAGGCGGCGGCCATCAGGCTTGTCATGGGTAATGTTACTTTCAGTCATAGTGATAAACGTCGGTGGTAAGTCATGAACAAATCCTAACACAAATGCTGGTATATTTTGCGGGCTATTGCATTTTATAGCTTGCTCTTGGTTTTGATGATTTCACGAGAGCTGGGGGGCAGTGAGAAGCTAGTGCCGTCTTGGCCCAGGGTATACTTTTGGAAAATATCATCTACGCCATCTAACCAGACAGCCTCGAGGCCGAGGACATCGAGCGGTGGCACCACATGGTAGTAAAGCAGGTGACCGACATCAGCATCCCGGGCAATCTCTGCGGCCTCTTTTGGGGAGGTGTGATAGTCATGGATATCATCAAAAATCTTAGCCCTTGGTAGGTTGCCCACAGCCAGGGCGGCATCATGCATGGCGCTGACTAGTGTGTTAGATAAAGCCTCATGGACTAAGAGGTCAATGCCTGCGGCAAAAGCCTGAATGTTGGCAGACTTAGCGGTGTCACCTGAGATCAAAGCGGTACGTCCTTTGTAACTGAAAAGGTAAGCAACGGCAGGGGATATTGGGAAATGCTCAGACATGATCATCTCGACTTTCAAGCCGCCTTGCTCATAAACCACCGTAGCTAGGCCAGGCTGAGGTTGGGCAAAGCTGATGGCCTTCATGCCTGCGCCACTTAGTTGGGCGACAGTGTCACCATGGTGGTCGTTTCTGTGAACCGTGTCGCGCCGGTATGCGTCATTGAAGCCGCCGACTATATCGGCAACGCCTTCTGGGCCATAAACAGGAAGCGGTGACGTATGGTTGCCGCCGACCCATCGAAGAGTGGCAACTTCGCCCAGACCGTCTATATGGTCGGAGTGAAAGTGGGTGAGAAAGATGCCGGCAATATCGCCGGGGTCAAAACCCATTCGTCCGAGTATTCTGATGCCATTGGAACCGGCATCGACGATAAATAATTTGCCTGCTGCCACGACGGTGACACAGGATCCTGAACGGGTCATCGACGGCATGGGTCCGCCTGCCCCACAGAGGCCGATATGCAGGCCGTCGCCAAGCTGAACGACTTTGTTAGTCGAAAAGACTTTTTCGAGTGCGACAGGTAAAAAGCGTAGAGCGATAGCACCACGCTGACTGTAGGTTACCAGGCTAATGAGTACTATGAGAGTCAACGCAATAGCTCGTGTTTTCAAAGCAATTCTCCATTCTTTCGTAAATTTTAAGGATAATAATGACATGATGGCATTCATTGTGTCAATATATTGCATGACCTGAAAAATATTGAATCTAAGCGAGTAATGACTATGTCTAAACCGATACAACTTATAGGTTCGCCGGCTTCTCCCTATACCCGAAAGATGGTTTCACTGTTAAGGTATAGGCGCATCCCCTACAGCATCATATGGGGAGACCCCTCAGCACAGTTGAGAGAGTGGGGTATTGCCAAGCCTAAGATTAGCTTGTTGCCGACATTTTTGTTGCCTGATGAGGCGGGGGACTTGCAGGCGGTCTGTGACTCAACACCGATTATTCGTCGATTGGAGGCTGAGGTGCAAGGCCGCTCGGCGATTCCAACGGACCCTGCGCTGGCGTTTATTGATTACCTGCTTGAAGACTTTGCGGACGAGTGGTGCACCAAGTACATGTTTCACTATCGCTGGCATCAAGCGGTGGATGCGGACAATGCCGGCACATTGCTGCCCCTGAACCAGAAAATTGATATGGGCGCCGAGCAGTTAAATCAATTTAAACCCTATATCACTGATCGCCAGGTGGGGCGGTTGCATGTGGTGGGCTCTAACGATGTGACTGCGCCGGTAATTGACGCCAGTTATCGACGTTTGCTGGCGGCCATGGAGTTGCATCTTGAGCAGCAGCCTTATTTGCTGGGCAAGCGCCCCGGGGTTTCAGATTTTGCGCTGTATGGTCAGTTTACCCAGCTGGTTGGGTTTGACCCGACACCGAGAGCGATTGCTCATGAGATTTCACCGCGTACGGTTGCCTGGACTGGCCTCATGGAAGATCAGTGCGGCCTCGACCCCAAGGATGATGACTGGGTTTGTGTCGAAGATTCAGGCTCTGGTCTTAGGGCCATTCTCACTGAGGTGGGGCGGGTCTATCCCACGGCATTGTTAGCCAATGCGGTGGCACTGCAGGCGGGTGAAAAAACCTGGGAAGCACAGATTGATGGCTGTCTCTGGACGCAGCAGGCTTTCTCTTACCAGGGAAAGTGTTTGCAGTGGATTAATGAACGATACCAATCATTGACTGCGGCAGACCAATCAAGGGTTGATAGCCTACTTGATGGAACCGGGTGTGAAGCGTTATTACTGTAAACGCGAGTGACGTTTTAAGAGTGAGCGAGTAATGGCAAAACAATTTGCGGAGCAGGGCGGCGCAGCCACGATGAATCCGGGGGCTATATTTCGCTGGTTGTCTTCAAAAGTCATCAAACGGCTAATGTCGCCTGAACGCTTGGTGAAGCAGCGTAGCAAAACTGAAAAGTTGCGACGACGGCTGGGCGATAAACATATTGTGGAGTATTTCCATCAGATAGATGACGGATACAGTTATCTTGCGGCGCAGGCGTTAAAGCGATTTTCCGAGCGCTACGATATTGAGTTGCGCTGTCATCTGGTTAGCGGACCGCAGGGTAAGAACTCAGCCGAGCCTGACTTACTGCTGGCGCTTTCGAGGTACGATTCAAGTCATCTTGCTGCTCATTATGGTCTCGAATTTCCCGTTCATGGCGCCGTCCCTGAGGCAGCACTAGTAGAGCTGGGCTCCATGATTTTAGCGGCGCAGGACAGTCAGGGGTTTATCGACTGCGCTGCGGAGGTCGGTGCCGCGCTGTGGGCTGGCGATAGACCTAAGCTCAAGGCGCTCGCAAAGCAATACGGCTGTGCGTTAAGTAGTGAGATAGCGGCTCATATAGCGTCCGGTAATGCTCGTCGAGCTGTCTTGCGGCACTATTCTGGGGCCATGTTTTATTACGGGCATGAATGGTATTGGGGCATTGATCGACTGCATTATTTAGAAAAACGATTGGCAGAACTAGGTGCTGATACGCAGACTCATCAGTCACTATTGATGCCGCGGCCGGAGATAGAGCTTGGCGATTTAAGGGACGACGGCAGGCTAACACTTGAATTCTACCCATCTTTGCGGAGCCCCTACACCGCCATTGTGTTTGATAAGGTGGTTGAGTTGGCCAATGATACCGGGGTTGTGTTAAGCGTGCGTCCAGTGCTACCGATGGTGATGCGAGGAGTACCCGCGACTCGAGAGAAAGGCCTGTACATTTTTTCTGATGCTAGCCGTGAGGCGCGTGAATGTCATATTCCTTTTGGCAACTTTTATGACCCCATAGGCGACCCGGTAAGGCGCTGCTATTCCCTTTATCCCTGGGCCTGCGAGCATGGCAAGGGCACGGCATTGCTGTCTAGCTTTCTAGGGGCTGCGTTTGCTGAGGGTATTAATACCAATAATGATAAGGGCCTAAAAAAGGTTATAGAAAAAGCCGGTCTGAGCTGGGACGAGGCTAAAACTATTATTGGTCAAAAAAGCTGGGAGCCGTTGCTTGAAGCCAATCGTCGGGCGATGTATGGGGCAGGTCTCTGGGGCGTGCCAAGCCTGCGCCTGCTCAATGAAAAGGGTGAGCAGTTACTAGGGATCTGGGGGCAGGATCGGTTGTGGTTAGTGGCTCAAGAAATTCAACACCAGCTTGCTGCCCGCCAGCAACCATAAAGAGCTATTGTAAGATGAGCAAGCCATGGGTTGATCGCGGCTGTTATTTGCCATAAACAATCTTGGAGCCGGTTATATTGGTCTTGCTGAGACGAGTGGATCGCCGAGGTTGGAAGTTAACTTACTTTGACGGCGGAATGCGGGTGCCCCTATCTTGGCAGAGCAGCCATTGTCGCGAGGCAAGGTTGGGCGATGATTGCATTGGACAAATCACTCGCGCAACCATTTGTTGACGGCGATGAATAGATTTACTGGCCCAATTAATAGGTAATAAAACTATGCGCGATAAACACCAACTCTACGCCATACCCCATTCGCTTTACTCTGGGCGTGCGCGCTCATATTTGATTAAAAATGGCATCGCCTATGAGGAACTTTCCTCAGGGCATGAGAGTTTTAAGGCTGAGATTGTGCCTGTCGCTAAACTGGCAACGCTGCCAACATTACGCACACTCGACGGGCAGGTAATTCGAGATGGTGCAGCCATTATCGAATATTTTGAGGCGGCCAATGGTCGACCCTGTAGACCTAAAACTCCTAAGCAGCAAATAGTTAGTGCGTTATTTGATCTGATTGGTGCCGAGGGCTTACTGAGACCTGCGATGCATTATCGTTGGAATTTCCCAGAGGAGAATCTGTCGTTTTTGCACTATCATTTTTTCCATTCTCAAGGGGAGCATCCGGAGCGCGAGGCAAAGACTCAGCGCATCATGGACAAGATGCGCTATGCAGCGATGATGTTTGGGGTCAATGCTGATAGCCAGCAAATTGTGGAAACATTGTATATGGAGTTTCTGTTAGCTCTGGATAAGCATTTTGCGCAGTTTCCGTATTTACTAGGCTGGAAACCCTGCATTGGTGATTTTGGTCTTTTAGCTCCCTTGTTCGCCCATTTGGGCCGCGACCCAAAGCCGCTACAAATAATGCAGCAGCAGGCTGTTCATGTGTTTCGTTGGGTGGAACGCATGAATCGCCCGGCGCAGGATGCACCAGAATATTACGAGGCTGGCTCCGGTTATTTGGCCAACGACGAGATTCCTGAAACGCTCGCCGCTGTCCTGCGTGTTATTAGTCAAGATTTGGTCCCTGAAACAATGGCTGCTGCTGAATCAATTAACGGCTGGTTGGCCAACATCTCCATTGCCAGCGGCGATCAAGCGTCACGCTATGTCGGTCAAAATGGCGGCAAGGCTGAGTTTGCCGTGCGCGGCCTGAGCATGGTGGCGATCGCGCAGCCCTATCGGTTTTTCATGCTACAGCGGGTCCAGGACTGTTTCGACGCGTTGTCGGCGTCCGAGCAAGCCGGTACGGCTGAGCTATTGCAGTCTTGTGAAATGGCCGACCTGTTAGATATTAAGCTCGATCGTCGTTTAGCGCAGACCGATAACTTGGAGGTCTGGCTCTAGCCTCTGTTTGACGGGCTTTTGATGGGGGCGCCTGAATAGGCTATGTCAAGCGACTGGGTCTAGAAGCTGCTGCCAGTCTTCTAGCAGTTCGCGGTTATCGTTGTTCCACGGATGAAAATCTTCTTTAAAGTAGGTTTTATACTCGGCCCCAAGCGCGCGTATCAGACCCTGTGTACCGAATAAAAACTGACAGCCACTCTTAAATGTTTGCCATTTCCACAATTGCTTGTCATGGCGCAGCATGCGCAGTGCATTGAGCAGGCTGTCGCGTAAAAAGTAAAAGGTGGTCAGACGCATCATTGTTTTGCGCATCTTAAATGAGCCTCCTACTTGGATATAGACATCAAAAGCTACTGACTTATGCTCCAATTCTTCGGTAGCATGCCATAACCATAGCGCTTTAATCTGAGTGTCGGCATTCTCCATTGCCCATCCCTGCAACAGTTTGCTGGCCAAAATGGCGGTCAGGTGTTCGGCACCCGCAGTGGAGGCCAATAGCATTTTTGCCGAGGCTCTGGTCCTGCCTATTTCGACACGCCGAACATAGGGTGACTCGAGTTTTTCCAGGTTGTAGCCGCGCTGTGCGCAGAGCAGCTCATTATAATTTTGGTGTTCGCGTCGATGCACGGTTTCCTGACCATAAAATCCTTTCATTTCGGCGCGCAATTTAACGTCAGTAATGTTTTTGTCAAAGGCTTTCACACTATCGATAAATGACTTTTCGCCAATCGGAAAACTAATGCTCATGCTATTAAATAGGGCGGTTTTAAAGGCATCGTTATCCAACCAATTGCCGGCGAGCTTGCTGGCGAAATCGAAATGACGATTGCGTACCTCAATTTTAACACCCTCGGGCATTCTGGATGCGGTGTGTAATGCGGTCATTTTTGTGCCTCCCTCAGCGGCCACTCTCTTAGACCCTATTTAACGCCAATTATCAGGCTAAGGCAATCTGGACCAAGGCCGCCAAAAGGGCAACTGCGACTGGCGCTAACAACTTAGGCTCACCTAGTATGGTCCATGGAGCTGCGGGAAAGGCAAAGGTTTTATCCAGAATCTCGAGCATTAAATCATGGTGGGCGAGGCCTAAGGTGTCTGGCAAGAGCTCCATTAGATCGCATCTGCAGCGGTAACGGACCATTTCGGCGGCAGTCCAGCTGTCTATTTCGTCGCAGGCGAGGTTTTCAATATTACCGGCTGCGGCGCGAGCGATTAAGATTGAATGCCCGCGTCTGCTTTAAAGAGCACCCAGAAATACCTTTTTTGGTAAGACGTAAGTTTGGCCGAGGATTCATGTTGGCGGCTACTATGTCATAACCAAATATAATAGTGATTAGGTTCTTCTCATAAGCCATAAACCAATCTGATCTGAGCACATATTGCGCGGCTGAGCTACCATAATGGTCGCGGCAAAGATAGAATCAACGATCGCTGGCCCTATCTGGGCTTTAATAACTGGCACAGTATGTGTCAATAGCCTACCATGCCATTAAATAACTGACAATCGGGGTAAATGATGACAGCATTAACTAGTATGGTTGATTATAATATTGACGATGGGCTCGCTATTTTGACGTTAGATAATCCGCCGGTTAACGCATTGAGTCAGGGTGTGCGTCAGGGCCTAAAAGAGGGTGTTGAAAAGGCACTCGCGGACACGGCAGTCAATGCCATATTGATTATCTGCAAAGGGCGTACCTTTATTGCGGGCGCCGACATTTCAGAATTCGGTAGCGGGCCTAGAGAGCCTGATCTGCGGTCTGTGTTAAGAGCCATAGATAATTCGAGCAAGCCTATTATTGCGGCCATTCATGGCACCGTATTGGGTGGGGGGTTGGAAACGGCACTGTGCTGCAATTATCGGGTGGCGGTTGCAGAGGCCAAGTTTGGCCTGCCAGAAGTGAACTTAGGCTTACTGCCGGGTGGGGGCGGGACCCAACGTCTACCACGTATTGTCGGCGTGGAAAAAGCACTGGCGATGGTCACGACAGGCATTCCAATAGGCGCCCCAGAAGCCCTTAAACTGGGCTTAATTGATAAGATTGTTAGTGGCGACTTACATGCGGAGGCGGTTGCCTTTGCCCGAGAGAAGGGTGTTGAGGGGCTTCTCCACCCGCGCATTCGTGACCGTGATGACCGTCTCCAGAGCGCCAGAGATAATCCTGAAGTTTTTGCTGCAGTACGCAAGATGATAGCTCCTAAAGCCCGTGGTTTTATTGCGCCTGAGTATAATATTCGCTGTATTGAAGCTGCCGTAACTCAGCCTTTTGATGAAGGACTGGCCACAGAAGAAAAACTGTTTATGGAACTGATGACGGGTGCGCAATCCAAAGCCCAGCAATACTTCTTTTTTTCCGAAAGACAGGCGAGCAAGATACCTGGGATTGATGGCAGTACCGCTGAACTCCCGATAGCTAAGGTTGGGGTAATTGGCGGTGGCACCATGGGCGGTGGTATCGCCATGAATATGGCCAATGTCGGCATTCCTGTCACCATGATTGAAACCACGCAGGCTGGATTGGACCGCGGTTTGGCGACTATTCGCAAGAACTACGAAAATACGGCATCCAAAGGGCGTATTAGTCTGGACGATGTTGAAGCGCGCTGCGGATTAATTCAGGGGTCGTTGAACCTTGAGGATCTAGCCGACTGCGACCTGATTATTGAAGCCGTGTTCGAAAACATGGATGTAAAGAAAGATATCTTTGGGCGTCTCGATGTCATTGCCAAGCAGGGGGCTATTCTTGCTTCTAACACCTCGGCGCTTGATCTCAATGAAATTGCGGCCGCGACTACCCGTCCTGAATGGGTTATTGGTCTTCACTTTTTTTCGCCAGCTAATGTGATGAAATTGCTAGAGGTTGTGCGTGGCGATAAGACCGCCGACCCAGTGATCAAAACATGTATGGCCTTTGCTAAGAAAATCAAGAAAGTCGCCATTTTAGTCGGTGTTTGTCCAGGCTTTGTGGGTAACCGTATTTTGTTTATGCGTCAGACGCAGGCCAGTCTGTTAGCTCTGGAAGGCAGTCCAGTGCATCAGGTAGATAAGGTGCTGTATGATTTTGGGTTCCCTATGGGTGCCTTTCAGATGGCTGATTTAGCCGGTTTGGATCTGGGTTGGGATAAAGATCTCTCAGACCCCACTAAAGTAAAAGATCGCCTCTGCGGATTAGGGCGATTGGGGCAGAAAGCAGGGGCTGGATTTTATGACTATGACGACAGGCGCAGACCTACACCCGCATCAATCGTCAGTGATCTGATGACTGAATGTGCGCAGGCTCAAGGTATTGCGCAGCGTAGTATTTCCGACGAAGAAATTCTCGATCGCTGCGTACTTCCCATGATCAATGAAGGCGCTAAAATCTTGGCAGAGGGGATAGCTTTGCGAGCCAGTGATATAGATGTCTGTTACGTCTACGGCTATGGCTGGCCGCTCTATCGTGGTGGCCCTATGCACTATGCCAACAGTTTGGGACTGGATGTGGTGTTGGCAAAACTGCGCCACTATCATAAGGTCACCGGCGACGATTTCTGGGAACCCAGTCAGATGCTGGTGTCATTAGCGGAGCAGGGCAAGCACTTCTAGCCAATCAATCCACATAGTCGTGTAACAGAAAAAGAGACGCGAAAATGAAAACACGTATTACTGAGTTGTTTGGTATTGAACATCCGATTATTCAGGGTGGCATGCACTATGTTGGCTATGCTGAACTCGCAGCAGCGGTATCCAATGCGGGTGGTCTGGGCATTATTACAGGTCTCACACAAGGGACACCAGAAAAGTTGGCTGCAGAGATCGCCCGCTGTAAAACCATGACGGACAAGCCTTTTGGCGTAAATATTACATTCCTGCCATCCATGACACCGCCAGATTATCCAGGCTTGATTCAAGCTGTGATTGACGGCGGCGTTAAAATTGTTGAAACAGCGGGGAATAATCCTGCGCCCTATATGCCTGCGCTAAAAGCAGCGGGTATTAAAGTGATTCACAAATGTACTGCAGTGCGTCATGCACTCAAGGCCCAGTCTGTGGGCTGCGATGCGGTATCTGTCGATGGTTTTGAATGCGGCGGTCATCCTGGTGAAGACGATATCCCTAACTTTATTCTATTGCCTCGAGCTGCGGATGAGCTGGAAATTCCTTTTGTGTCTTCCGGAGGTATGGCGGATGCGCGCAGTCTGGTAGCCTCCCTGGCTATGGGTGCCGAAGGTATGAATATGGGTACGCGTTTTATTGCTACGCAAGAAGCGCCAGTCCATCAGAATGTTAAAGAGGCTATTTTGGCCGCCTCTGAGTTGGATACCCGTTTGGTTATGCGCCCGTTGCGGAACACTGAGCGGGTGTTAAACAATCCGGCGGTGACAAGGCTGCTGGAAAAGGAAAAAGCATTGGGTGCTGACATTACAATTCAAGATATTCTTCCCGAGGTTGCCGGCGTATACCCCAAAATTATGAAAGAGGGTGATATGGACGCGGGAGCCTGGTCCTGCGGGATGGTGGCAGGCCTTATTCATGACGTGCCGACGTGTAAGGACCTGATTGACAGAATTATGTCAGAAGCGGATGCTCTGATTAAGCAGCGGTTGGCCAGTCTTTAATAGACCTCACCACCTTTTAACAAGAGCATCTGACTATGTCTGACCTAGACCAACTGAACGAATCACTATTGGCGACCTATTTAGAGGCCAATGTTGAGGGTTTTAAAGGACCGCTAACTACCAGTAAGTTTACCGGCGGCCAATCCAATCCAACGTTTAAAGTTGAGGCCGCCTCCGGACCCTATGTTTTGCGGCGCCAGCCGCCGGGCACATTACTTAAGTCGGCTCATGCGGTTGATCGAGAATACCTTGTGCTTGCAGCCTTAGCCGATACCGATGTGCCCGTAGGCAAGGTGTATCACCTCTGTAAAGATCCCGAGATTATTGGCTCTATGTTTTATCTCATGGAGTACTGTGACGGTAATGTGCACTGGTCTGCAGCGCTTGAATCTGTTGACAGTAACGCGCAGCGTGGGAACATGTATGATGAGATGAACCGTGTTATGGCTGCGATCCATTCAGTCGATCTAGATAAAATCGGACTGACAGATTATGGCCGACCGGGCAATTACTTTCAGCGTCAGTTTGATCGTTGGTCATCGCAATACCATGCGTCAGAATTAGTCCCAATTGCTGAAATGAATGCGCTGATTAAATGGCTCAGTGAAAATATACCGTATGATGATGGCAAGGTGTCGCTGGTTCACGGTGATTATCGGTTAGATAATTTAATGTTTTCGAAAGACAACCAACGCGTTATTGCCGTGCTCGATTGGGAACTCTCGACATTGGGGCATCCCTATGCCGATCTCGCTTATCAATGCATGGGCATGCGGCTCCCCGCGGCTGATAAGCAGGGCAGATCCTCAGGTTTGCTAGGTATGGATCCAAAAGCTCTGGGTATTCCATCAGAGCAGGACTATGTAGCCAGATACTGCGAGCGCAGAGGCATTGACGAAATAGGGAATTGGTCGTTTTATCTAGCCTTTAGTTTTTTCCGTCTAGCGGCGATTTGTCAGGGCGTGGCCAAGCGGGCTGTCGACGGCAACGCGTCGAGTGAAGCCGCCGGTGGCGTAGGCGCGATGGTACAACCACTGGCAAGCATGGCGTTAACGACTATTAGACAGCAATGATGGATAAACAGTGTGGCCATCAGTTAGCTTGGCGCAGCATTAATAGCGTCGACTATTTTCTCTAAAGGTCGTCTCAGCGCTAGATTGCCGTACCAGCTTTGCCTGCAAAATAGTAGGCTATATCTAGCCAAAGGCCCTGGCGTCAACGGCAGCCTGAATGGCGTTTTCGTCTAGTCCTAATTCCTGTAGAACCTCTTTATTATGCAGGCCGACAGGAGATCCAATCGAATCATATCGCGGTACTGATTTTGACATCTTTATAGGGTTACCAATCTGCTGCTGCGTACCTTGATCATAGTTTTTTACATCCACCAGCAACTCCCGACTGGTGATTTGCTCGCTCGCGCAGGCCTCAGAAAAGGTTAAGACCGGTTCAACGCAGGCCTCTGTTTTTTCAAAAATTCTGACCCATTCAGTGAGAGTTTTTTGCACAATAATTTCATCGAGCTTTTGCTTTAACAGCTTTTGAGTTTCTGGGCTTTCGACGTTACCTAATTCCAGTAATGAGTTATCACCTAAGGCGGCACAGAGTGCTTGAAAAAATTGTGGCTCAAGACTGCCGATAGAGAGGTAGCGATTATCGGCGGTTAGGTAATAATCGTAAAAACTGCCGCCGCCGAGATGAGTTGAGCCTGGTGTGGGTTCAACGCCGGCGGCCAAATAACTGGAGCCAAAGAGGCTGTTCATGCTGAACATGGCATCGGTCATGCTGATATCCACATACTGGCCTTCACCGCTAATATGCCGTTGATTGACTGCAGCCAAAATCCCTATAACGGCATGGAGTGAACCGCCGGCAAGGTCGGCGATGGGTGCACCCATAATCGGTGTGCGCTCTCCCAGGCGACCCGAATAGCCATTGAGGCCTGAAAGTGAAAGATAGTTGTTGTCATGGCCAGCACGATTGCGGTTTGGCCCAGTCTGGCCGTATCCGGTAATGGAGCAGTAAATCAGATTTGGATTTATCTGACAGAGTTGTTCGTAGCCTAGACCTAAGCGATCCATAACTCCCGGCCGAAACTGCTCAATAATAATGTCATATTGCCCTACTAATAGCTTGGCAATGGCAAGCGCTTCAGGTTTTTTGAGGTCCAGACCGACGGAGCGTTTGTTACGATTTAACGTACCATGAGCAGTGGAGGTGCCGTCGGTATGCGGCCCCATAGCGCGAACAATATCTGGCCGATTGAGCGATTCAACGCGCAAGACTTCAGCGCCCATGTCGGCCAGCATCATAGTGGCAAAAGGGCCGGGGACGAGGGTAGAGAAATCTAAGATTTTTAAATTTTCTAGAGCGCGCATAATCAGGATATTTATAGAGTTAGGGTCTGGTGCGTCCTAAGTATAGGATCTTGGCGGTATTTGCGATATACATAATCATTAAAAATCCTTATTATTCGATCTTCTCTGGTTACTTGGAATCACCTGATGGCAGACGTAAAAGCAACCAATGTTCACTGGCATGACGGTGAGGTTACGCTGGAGGAGCGCAACCATCTATTGGGCCAAAAAGGTGCGACCCTCTGGTTTACTGGATTATCGGGGAGTGGCAAGAGCACCATCGCAGTGGCGTTGGAAAAGGCGCTGTACCAACGAGGCAAACTGACTTACCGACTTGACGGTGACAATGTTCGTCTGGGCATTAATAAAAACCTCGGGTTTTCAGCGGAGGACCGCACTGAGAACATTCGTCGAATTGGTGAGATTGCCAAATTATTTGTGGACTCTGGTGTCATTGCGTTGTCGAGTTTTATCAGCCCCTATCATGCAGATCGGGATCAGGTTCGGCAGCTCCATCGCGATAGTAAGTTTGTTTTTATTGAAATATTTGTCGACTGTAGCCTTGCTGAAGCGGAGTCTCGAGACCCCAAGGGCCTGTATAAAAAAGCTCGCGCCGGAGAAATTAAAAACTTCACCGGCATCGACGACCCCTACGAAGAGCCAAGGCTGCCAGAAATTCATCTGCGTACAGACCAAATGAGTCTGCAGCAGGAAGTACAAATCATTGTCGACTACCTCCTACATCAGGGTATTATTGCGGCCTAGCTGGCGGTGAGTGCACAGTTCTAACGTCGCCCTTGTAACCGCAGCAGCAATTGGCTCGACCTTTTATAGCTTCGTCTCAGGCATTTACAGTTGATTTTGGAACAGCACGTGTGGTGTCGTAACAGGGTGTTTTACTTGGCAAACTAATAGGTGTTTCTACTAGTCTGGCTGCTACGCTAGATCTTGGTCTTAAATTAATTGTTTGCCTCAGAGACTGTATATTTTTGCCATCTCAACATAGAGCAACCTAGTTTGCGAGCTACTGTATTTCAGTCCTCCGATCGCAAAAGGGTAGGTCAATGGTTCGATTTTGATTACAATGCCCCGATGACTGGCGCGACCGTTGTCTGACAGCGGATGTTTAACCCTTCCCACATGATAGGGCTGGTTTTTGGGGAGGGTATGTCAAGTGCTCGGTCTTCGCCAAGACCACGATGACGATTTACTAAATGACCGTAACCTATGACTCAGGAGAACCCTCTTTGATCAAGCCACATGGCTCAGCTTTGCTGAACCCCCTTTTTGTTGCCGACGACCAAGAGCGTCAGCAGCTGCTGCTTGAGGCGGAGACATTGCCGTCACTGTTGTTAAACTCGGCGGCAGCGGCCAATGCTGTCATGCTTGGTGCGGGCTATTTCAATCCGTTAACGGGCTATATGAATCTTGCCGATGCCCTCAATGTTGCGGCAAACCTGCACACCACCGAAGGACTGTTTTGGCCTGTGCCAATTGTTAATCTGGTGGTAGACCCCTCTGGCATCAAGGGTGCCAACCGCATCGCTCTGCGTGACCCCAACACGGAAGGCCATCCGGTGATGGCCGTTATGGATGTCGATACCATTGAAGCAGTTAGCGATGAGCAGATTGAGATGATGGCTCAAGAGATCTTTGGCACCCTTGATCCAGAGCACCCGGGTGTGGGGACCTTTACCCAGCTGGGTCGCAATCTGGTGTCGGGAAATATTCGCGTACTAAGTCTGAGTTACTTTCAAGCGGACTTTCCCGATACGTTTCGCACGGCGGCTGAAATACGCAACGATATTGCTCAGCGCGGCTGGCAAAAAGTGGTGGCATTTCAAACACGCAATCCTATGCATCGGGCTCACGAAGAGCTTTGTCACATGGCGATGAAACGCCTGGAGGCCGACGGCGTCGTAGTGCACATGCTGTTGGGAAAACTGAAGCAGGGTGACATTCCCGCCTCGGTTCGCGATGACTGTATCCGTAAAATGGTCGAACTGTACTTCCCTGAAAACACGGTCATGGTCACTGGCTATGGCTTTGATATGCTCTATGCGGGGCCTCGTGAAGCGGTATTACATGCCGTATTCCGTCAAAATATGGGTTGCAGTCATCTGATTGTTGGTCGCGATCATGCTGGTGTCGGCGACTACTATGGCGCCTTTGATGCGCAGACTATTTTTGCTGAGAAGGTGCCAGCAGGTGCATTGGATATCGCTATCTTTAATGCAGACCATACTGCCTTTTCGACCAAATTAAATCGGGTAGTAATGATGAACGAGGTAGAAGATCACTCTAAAGAGGACTTTATCTTGCTGTCGGGCACCAAGGTTCGTCAGATGTTGGGTGATGGAATTGCGCCGCCACCTGAGTTCGCTCGACCTGAGGTGGCCAAGATATTGATGGACTACTACCAGCAGGAAAGCGCTTAACAGCCAATGGCAAATTATGATCTTTTTAATGGCGACGCCGACGGCATCTGTGCGTTGCTCCAGTTGCGTCTCGCGGAGCCGCGAGATGCCCAGCTGATAACCGGCGTTAAGCGTGACATTGATCTGCTCAGGCAGGTAGACGCTGTGGCGGGGGATCGCATCACTGTTCTCGATGTCTCGCTGGACACGAATCGTGAAGATCTGCACCGAGTGTTGGCGGTCGGCGCTGAGGTGTTCTATGTCGATCATCATTTTGCCGGGGCGGTGCCATCCTCGTCGGGGCTTAAATCACTGCTCAATGAGGCGCCCGATGTTTGTACCAGCTTACTGATCAATCATTATTTGCGCGGCGCTTATAGTCATTGGGCACTGGTGGGCACCTTTGGTGACAATCTTACAAAGACCGCACGGGGACTGGCTAAAAATTTGGCACTCTCCGCTGACCAGCTCGCATTACTTGAGTCTCTGGGTCGGTATATGAACTATAATGGTTATGGCGCTGATGTCAGTGAGTTACATTTTCATCCGGCTGCGCTTTACAGGGCAGCTAGCGTCTATGATAGCCCGCTGCACTTTATTGCCGATGCGCCTGAGACGTTTAAACAGTTGGAAGCGGGCTATCATGAAGATCTTAGCGCGGCCCGAGCCACCGAGCCGCTGCATAGCACTGACAAAATTGCGCTGTTCCTATTGCCCAACACACCCTGGGCGCGGCGTGTCAGCGGCGTGTACAGCAATGATTTGACCAATCAAAACCCGCATCGCGCCCATGCCGTATTGACCGAAAAATCCGGCGGTCACTATCTGGTCAGTGTGCGAGCGCCATTAAATAACAAGCAGGGTGCCGCGGCCCTTTGCCGACAGTTTGCCACGGGCGGCGGCCGTGAGGCGGCAGCCGGGGTCAACGATCTACCCGCCGGACGGTTAGACGACTTTATTCACGCATTTAAAAAGGCTTATCCATGAAAACCACCTATACAGGCCGTCCCTTTATTATTTTAGGACTCCAGCAGATTGCCGTTGGTGGTAGTGACAAGCAGGCGCTGCGACGTTTCTGGGTCGATCTGATGGGCCTGTCTTACCGAGATACCTTTATTAGTGAGCGTGAAAATGTAGACGAAGATATCTGCGAGATGGGTGTTGGCGACTTTGTCGTAGAAGTGGATCTGATGCAGCCGTTGGACATCGAAAAGAAGCCCCGCGTTGATCTGCCTGCGCTAAACCATGTGGGTCTGTGGGTCGACAATCTCGCCGCCGCTGTAGACTGGTTAACAGAGCAGGGCCTGCGGTTTACTCCGGGGGGCATTCGTAAAGGTGCGGCTGGTTATGACGTCTGTTTTGTCCATCCGAAGGGCAATGAAGCCTTTCCTCTAAGCTCTGAGGGTGTGCTGGTGGAACTAGTGCAGGCACCTGAATCGGTCATTAATGCCTACAAAGTCCTAGCTGAAGCCTGATAAACCACTGATTTTACTCTTTAAGTGTGCAATTGAGGTGCGTTTCCTGTAGGCTGCGCGCCTTAGTTGGACCATCTCTAATACCCCCTTCAAATCTGCCGATTCAGGTCCTCAGTCGGCAAACTACAAAAAGACGAATTTATGAGCTTTACTACGCTTGGTTTATCAGCACCTATTCTAAAAGCTGTGGCCTCACAGGGCTATGAAACACCCTCGCCGATTCAAGAAAAAGCTATCCCCGCCATTTTGGCTGGTAACGATGTTATGGCCGCTGCGCAAACCGGTACCGGCAAAACTGCAGGCTTCACACTACCGATTTTGGAGATACTATCCAAAGGGAAGCGTGCCGGGCCGAATCAGGCTCGCACCCTCATTTTGACCCCCACCAGAGAATTGGCTGCGCAGGTCGGTGAGAGTGTGGCGCTCTATGGCAAACATCTTAATATGACCTCGACAGTAGTTTTTGGTGGGGTAAAGATCAACCCGCAAATGCAAAAATTACGTCGTGGTGTTGACGTTCTGGTGGCAACGCCGGGTCGTTTGATGGATCTTCACAGCCAAAATGCGGTGAGGTTTGATAATTTAGAAGTGCTGGTGTTGGACGAGGCTGATCGTATGCTCGATATGGGCTTTATCCATGACATAAAACGCATTATTGATTTACTCCCAAGACGTCGTCAGAACCTGATGTTCTCGGCAACCTTCTCTGAGGATATTCGTAAACTGGCCAAAGGCCTAGTACGCAACCCAGTAGAAATTTCGGTGAGTCCGCGCAACGCCGCAGCACCATCGGTCGAACAATGGGTCTACACCGTGGACAAGAAAGATAAGGCTGGGCTGTTAACTAAGCTCATCCATGACGGTAAATGGTCTCAGGCTCTGGTCTTTTCCAAGACCAAGCATGGCGCGAACAAATTAACTAAGTATCTGGAATCTCAGGGTATTGTCGCCGCTGCGATTCATGGTAATAAGAGTCAGGGCGCACGAACCAGAGCGCTGGCTGATTTTAAAGCGGGTGAGATACGTATCTTGGTAGCGACAGACATTGCCGCTCGTGGGTTAGATATCGAGCAGTTACCGCAGGTCGTTAACTTTGATCTGCCGAATGTGCCGGAAGATTACGTCCATCGTATTGGCCGCACCGGTCGTGCCGGATCGACGGGGACTGCCATTTCATTAGTCTGTGCCGACGAAGTCGAGCTGCTCAGCGATATTGAGCGGCTCACGCAAAAATTGCTACCGCGCAAAGAGATGGAAGGTTTTGAACCCGTTCAGACAGTAAAAGAAACCACTCTCAATCGCCCAGTGCGGGTTAGTAAGCCGCGTAAAGCGCTGAACAGCGAAACAAATGTCCAGAACAATACTCGTCATAATAACAATTCAAGCAATGCTAAAAAGCGCTCGGCTTTTGGTCATGGCCCCAAGGCGGGCAATAAGCAAAAGTCAGGTGGACGCTCGGCTACGGACAAGCCTGGTGGAAACTCTGCGCGTCGTTCAGACAGTGCGACAGCTGGAGCGGGTTCCCGCGATGAGGGCCGTCCAGCCCGTCGTTCAGACAGTAATGGCAACAACCCCTACGGCGGTAATGGCGGTAATAGGCCGGCTAGTGCAGGTCGTGGGGCCGGCAATACGGGTAATTCCAATCGCGGTTCGAGGCCGCGCTAAGGTCTGTCGCTACGGTATTTTGGGGTTTGTAAGTTCAGTATAATTAGCTAAGAGAATGCGTATTAATGTTTGAGTTCCAATTAAGTAAAGTTACCAGTTTAAAGAATGATTTACTGTCTGGGTTAACCGTTGCCTTGGCCCTGGTGCCTGAAGCGGTTGCCTTTGCCTTTGTTGCCGGTGTAGCACCTTTAGTGG
>Ga0114998_10001096_pt1 | contig 20686 bp, 18 predicted proteins | sample ArcticOcean_MG_C_5_FD_87044 | JGI IMG/M metagenome (GOLD analysis project Ga0114998, IMG submission 87044) | Marine microbial communities from western Arctic Ocean - ArcticOcean_MG_CB4_138 | ecosystem: Environmental > Aquatic > Marine > Oceanic | place: Arctic Ocean: Canada Basin | collected... | reverse complement strand
TTATTTAAGCCATAAATAGCAACAGAACTAGTAAAAATAAGATTTTTCACACCTGCACTATCCATAGCTTTAAGAACGTTTCTTGTTCCTTGAACATTTACATCATAATACAAAGTTATTGGAGAAACATCATCTTTATGCTCTGCCGCTAATAAAACAATTGAATCAGTACCAGTAGGTATTTTTATTTCATCAATTACTTTAATATCTCCAATTACAGTGTTTTTGTCATAAAAAGGACTTGGATTTTTATCTAAATTATTAATTTTGTAATTATCTAATTCTTTAATTAAAAAGCTACCTACAAAACCTGAACCTCCTATTATAAGTGTATTATTCATCTAAAAAAGCTTTTAATTTGTTAAACTGAAAATTATAGTTAATATTTGTGATTCCATAATGTATTTGATTTTTTATGATATTAATATATTTTTCATTGGCTAAATTTATAGACTTATTTATTACTTTAATAAAACTTTCTTTGTTATTCGGACTTACTACAAATCCTAAACCATTTAATTCAATAACTTCTTTTGCTTCACCACAACCTATATAAATAATTGGAACTCTGTTTAAAATTAATTCATAAATTTTTGATGGAAATGCCCCCTTAATGTCATTAGCTAAAGGTACAATTGCAAAATAATAAGATGAAAGAATCTTTTGTAGTTCTAATTTGGGTATTGAGCCAAAATATTTAATATTTTTAATTTGTTCAACTTGTAAATAATGTATTATCGAATTTTTCTCAGGACCATCTCCATAAATATGAAATTCAAAATCATTTTTCGTAAGACTCATTATTTTGACTATTGATAAAACTCCCTGAGCCACACCTAGTAATCCTGCATAAATAAAAGTTTTAATCTTTCTTTTTTCACTTTTCACTTTAAATAGATCGTTAACTGGTAAATTTCTATAAATAAATGTAGGCTTATTAGTGAGTTTATTAATATGTTCAATTATTAACTTCGATTGTCCAATTATTTTATCAGAATTATTATAATTAAACGATTCTATCATTAATAATACTTTATGTGTTAAGCTGCCTTTTTTTATAACACCTAGATCAACTGCACTTCCTGGCCATAAATCAGAAACGTTAAGAATTACTTTAGATTTTAAAAAAAATTTGAATAATATTATTGATGAAAAACTTACTAAAAGAGGTGAGTTTTGAATGATTACTCTTTCATATCTCATAGATTTCTTGAATAACATTAACCATAAAGATAGCGCAAATGAAATCATCGAAAAACCTCTTAAAAGATAAGATACTGAGTTATTTGCATATATATAAAATCTATGAACTTTGATATCGCTTACATTCTGCAATTTATAAAAACCTTTATATCCTGGAAAAATTTCACCTGTAGGGTAATTAGGAAAAGGGCAAGCAACCTCAATACCCTCATTAGAGTTTGCAAAACTTTTTGCCATTTGAAAAATTCTATTTGAGGCAGCTCCCATTTCAGGTGGAAAATAATTAGATATTATTAGTGTTTTCATAAATAAATAGTAGTTTTTAAGTTATTATAAAAGCATACTGTTATTTTATTAGATTTTATTCTTTTATTAAATCCCTTTGACAAATAGTATGATTTTATTTTAATACTTTCAGAATTAAACATAATTTTAATATCATTATTTAACTGAATTATATTTTCTTCAATTAATTTTACATTTATTTTGTTGTGTAAATGGAAGTTAGCAAATTTTTTAGTTGATGATTTTTTAGAAAAAGTATCAATAATATTTATCGAATTATTATTAAATAAAAAACTTCTATAATGTAAACCGACATAATTAAAGTATCCGTTATGAGATGCTTTTATAAAATTTTTGGATTCATATAAATCTACTATTTTTGCTCTTTTAGAAACCCGAAAACCACCCCAAACGTTAGTTTGTTCAAGTCCCTCAAGTTGAACTGTGTTATGAGAAGAAGTTCCTCTTTCTTTTTGTCTTAATGCATTTTTATCATAAGTTGAGATACCTGAATCTATAATAATTGGAATATTTTTTTTATATAACTCAAAACTAAATGTGTCACTATGTGCATGTCCGGGCTGATAGTCAGGACCTATGTTTCCAACGTCAATAAATAATTCGTAGTTGTTGAATTTAATTTTTCTATAACCAGAATCTGAAAGTTTAATATTTGTGTTTTGCACCCCTAGTCCCTCTGAATAAGTAAATAACTGACTAGAATCTGATGCAATATTAAATGTAGCGTCGTTTACCATTGGAATATCTCCATTTCTATATGTTATATTTTGAAGCCAAGAATTCATTCTTTGAGCTATTTCCAATAGAAAAACTATCAAATTATCTTGCTTCCAATTTGTATTCAATTGAATTAATTGAATACAATCTAATAACCTCGTAAATATTAGCTGATGATACATAGGAGAAAGTTCATAATGTCCGCCATCTCTCAATATTTGCTCATTCAGTTCTCTAATAAGTAATTTCTTGGATTTTATATATAAAATTTCATCCTGAAAGTAATAAGCTCCAAATAGTAAAGAAAAAGCATTTTCTAGTAGGTGATTTCCTAACAATTGATATTCTAAATTTTTTAATAAAATACAATAGTGGTGATAGAGAGTATTATTTATAAACTCATCTTTAATTTGATTTAGGCTCAAAAACTTCACCCAATTTATTCCTCTTAGAGAAATTGGGTAGGGTTCTTTACCATCCTTCAAAAAAGAATTATTGTTTACATAATCTTTAATAAGTATAATTCCTGTTTCTTTAGAAATATTTTCTTGATTTAGAAAATCAAAATAATTTAAATTGTAAGTCCAAAGCTTTCCATATTTATTGAAATTCCAATCTATTTTACCAGAAAAAGAATTAGAAATATTTAAAAAAGTGAATGTATTCTCTTTCTTAAAATAACTATTTTTATAGCTTAATTTGCTTACCCAAGTTATAGAATTTAAATTGGAGTATGTTTTTTTTTTCACCTCGTATCCAATGAGTCTATTCCTTATAAAATAGTAAATACGATAATACACCTGAATAGGCTTCAGGTGTATTATCGTATTTATAAGTAATTTTATTTTATAAATATCCATTTACCTTCTTTCAATGATTTGATAGCAGCAAATGATGCTTTGGTTGTATTTACAATCTCATCAAAAGGAATAATCGCTTCTCCTCCATTTTTTTGTTGATTTACCAATGCTTTAAACTGATTGAAATGTCCTTTATCTTGTCCTGAATTTGCACTAGAAAAGCCATTAAAACCGTAACCTTTTAATTTTCTCCAATTATCCATAACTAGCGTTCGCTCTTGAGAATACACTTCTACTCTTTCCTTAGAATAACCTTTGTTCCCGTTGGAGAAATAATTAATAACAGCGTTACTTCCATTTTCATATTTTAATAGGATACTTGCATTATCAGTACTTTCTTCGGGATTATTCCCCATTGCATTCATACATACAGAAACTACTTTTGAATCGGTTAAATAGGTGCACAAATCAATATAATGACAAGCTTCACCTATTATCCTACCACCTCCAATCTCCATATCATGTATCCAAACATTTTTTGGAATATAACCCGCATTCATTGTAGCTACAATATTCATTGGAGTGTTTGAATTTCCTAAAGCTTTTTTCATTTTCATAGATAATGGGGCAAATCTTCGATTGAAACCAACCGTAATACTAACATCTTTAGCATGATAATTTTTTATTATTTCATCCAATTCAAATTCATTCAAAGCCAAAGGCTTCTCTACAAATACGCTTTTCCCTGCATTAATTGATTCTACAGTCATTTTAGCATGCATATGATGTTGAGTTGTCACTAATACAAGATTTACCTCTTCATCTTTTAAGATTTCCTTATAATCAGTAGTTGAATTTGCAATATTGTGCTTCTTAGCCATAATTGTTGATGACAAACCTCCTGAACTTGCAATATATTTTATATCTGCATTAAACTTCTTAAGGTTTGGAAGCATAGTAGAGCTGGTAAAATTTCCTGCCCCAATAATTCCTAAAACTCCACTCTTACCTTCAAACGACTTACTGTTTATTTTAATAGTACTTTCCTGTTTTTCTGAGGAAGTATACTCTAAAATAGACGCAATTGATTTTGAATTAGACATATCGCGATATATTTTCTTATAATCATTCAACGGTACTCTATCAGTAATCAAAGGATTTACATCTAAAGTTTTCTTTGAAATTGCATTTAAAACCGCTTCAAAATTTCGTTTTTCTGTCCAACGTACATATCCAACAGGATAATCATTACCTTTTTGTTCATATTCTTCATCATATCTTCCAGGTCCATAAGAACACGAAACTTGAAAGGTAATTTCTTTTTCGAAGAAATCTGCTCTGCTAATATCTAAACCAACAACCCCTACCAAAATAACTCGACCTCTTTTACGACACATTTTAGCTGATTGAGAAATAATTTCATTACTCTTATTTGAAGCTGTAATAATTACTCCATCAGCTCCAACTCCATTTGTTACAGATTCGACAAACTTTACTTGGTCAGAACCATCAGAAGGATTAATAGCAATGATTCCTTTTTCTTTGGCAATTCTAATTTTTTCAGGATCAAAATCAAATCCAATAACATTACATCCATTTCCTAGTAACAGTTCTGCTGTCACTAAACCAATCAATCCCAATCCTACAACTACAATTGTTTCCCCGAAAGTTGGTTTCAATAGTCGAATACCTTGTAAACCAATTGATCCAATAATGGTAAAAGTTGCTTCTTCATCCAATACATTGTCTGGAATTTTAACGACGAGATTCTTAGGAACTGAGACATATTCAGCATGATATCCATTAGAAGCAACTCGATCACCTATCGAAAATTCTTGAACTCCATCTCCAACAGCGACAATAACTCCTACATTACAATAGCCTAAAGGAAGAGGTTGTCCTAACTTATTAATAACAGATTCTATGGTTGGTTTCAATCCATCCGTTTTTACTTTTTCAAGAACCATTTTAACTTTATCAGGTTGCTGTTTTGCCTTCTGTATAAAATTTGCTTTCCCAAAATCCACCAACATTCTCTCAGTCCCAAGGGAAACCAATGTCCTTGTTGTTCTAATCAATAAATATCCTGACTTTATTCCTGGTACTGGAACTTCTTCTAAAATTGTATCACCTTTTCTAAGATCTTGAATTATTTGTTTCATTTAATTATATAGTTTTGTTCTTCTAGTAAGTTTTTATTTAAGTTTTCTTTTATAAAATTATAAGATTTATCATCAATATTATTTAAATATTTAGAATTTAAGTCTTTTCTTATAGGGTACCACCTATCCCGAAATTTACTATATTTAGGGAGAATATGTTTTGGAGAAGGTAACATATCATAATCAAATTCAATTCCAATAAAATCACATATTTCCTTTATATTTTTTTCAGGGTTTTCTAATATATCTTCAAATTTTATTCTCATGTAATTATCCACTTCATTTTTAGACTCCATGATTTCCTCACTTGTATTATTCCAATGTTCCACTGAAATTTGAAGTAATTCTTGTTTAGATAATTTTTTGGAATATCTTTTTAAGTCACCTGCATATCCAATTGATGCTCGATAACACGAAACTAAAGGGTTTCTAGTTATGTGAATGAAGTAAACATTTTCACCAAATATTTTTTTTAATAATTTCATTTTTAAACTGTAGACCTGACTTTTGTCAATAAAAATTTTATTAGATCCAAATCTTGTTAAAGAAGTACTTATAGCCTTAATAAACTTTTTTTTAACTTTATAACTAAAATCGTTTTCATCTGAGGTATAATGTTTGTAAAAGTTATTTGATCCATAGGACCATGACCTTGGTGGTGAAAGATTTGTTTTAAGTTTTTCTTTTGTCAATAAACCAGGTAATCTCAAATTGTATGGTAAAAAATATTCCATGACAGTTGCAAGTTCATCAGGACCACTCCAATATTTAGAATCTCCTGAAATTGAAACAATATTTTTATTTCTTCTAATTATTCTTGTTACAAAACTTAAACCGTCCCCTTGGTTACCAATAAAGAACACAATTTTATTAATTTCTTTATTTTTTGTGAATGGATAAAATAAAAGTGGCAAAGTTCTTTTAAAATAATAGCCTAATAGATTAAATGATAATTTATTATTTCTTAGGAATTGAGAAAATATATTTTTAAAAGTCATATGTTAAATTCTAATTTCTTAATTTAATTTTCTTTGCAGGATTACCGCCAACTATAGTGTTTGGTTCAACATCTTTTGTCACAACCGACCCTGCTGCTACTATTGAATCTTTACCAATTTTTACTCCATGAATAATTATAGCATTTAATCCTATCCAAACTCCTTCTTCAATTACTGTGGTTTTAAATATATCTCTTCCAGAATTAATAATAGGAATATTTTCATTTAATCGCGGAATTCTATGGTCTCCACCAACAAATGAAACATTTGGTGCAATAATTACATTTTTGCATAAAATTAAATTGGATCTGATATTTACATTAGGACCGATATAACAGTAATCATCAATTTGCAAAATATTTTTATTAGAAATAAAAAAGGGATACGCAATTTTAGGAAATGCTTTGTTTACCTTAATATTTTTATTTAGTAATGATAAAATTCTAAATTTAAATGAACCATAAATATGTTTAATTGCCATAAATTACTTTATTAATTTTTTTTGCTACTGAACTTGGTGAAAAATTTTTTACTTCGTTACGACATTGTTCTTTTATTAATAAATTATTAACTTTAATTTCTTGAAACCAGAAAAGAATTTCTTCTAAAATCGAATCAACATTAAATTCATTAAAAAAGCTTCCATTTATTTTTTCTTTTAAATCGTTGATTTCAGGACCGTGATCAATATTATTTTTAAGTGTGATGAGCGGAATACCAAACCAATTTACATGGTATAAAGCAAGCCCTACTGCTTTTGGACATACTGCTAGATCAGAACTCAGAAGAATTTGCCTTATTTGAGTTGGATTTTTATGCCCATGTAAAATTAAATTATCGCAACTAACAATATCATTTTTACATTCCCCATCACCATATATATTGAACCGTATATTCACCCCAGTTATGGATAAAAATCTAGTTTGAACTTGATCCCACAACTTTGAAAACTCAACAACACCTTTTCTTTTTTGGAGCCTTCCAATATAAATAACATCGAAAAAAGGCTTTTTATTAAGTATAAAATCACCTTGATAAATTGAATCAAAATTATTAGAATTACCTACATAAAAGACCTTTTTGATATCAAAAAAATTTTTATCTGGTAAAAAACAATATTTGTTATAACTAAGCAAGCCTTCAGACAATTTATAGAAAAAAAGTCTAAATTTCCTTCCGAAAAAACCTTGATTACCTAAAGTGCCGTGACCCCACCAATATATTTTTTTTTCTCTGTAAAAAATTTTTATAAATATTACTACTAATATATAGTCAATATATAGTGGATTAAATCCTAAGAAAACAATTGAATCATATTTTAAAATCTGGGATAATAAATTTTTTGAAAAAAAAAATCTATAAAACTTATAATTATTGTATTTAAGATAATTATGATCAGAAATTATTTTTTGACCTTCTTGTGGAGGAGTTTCACCAAAAATGAGATCAAAATTATACTTTTGGGAAAGTATTTCAAAAACATCTTTTCTATAATTTAATAGGGCTGGATATACTATTATTTTTTTCAAAATTTATTACATTATTTATTGTGAAACCTAAAATTGCTATTAAATAAAAATTTGTTAATATACTAAAACTAAATTGTGCCGTTAATAAAGAGATAAAAAATAGTTCGAACAAAAAGATACTTTTGTATACTATTTTTGATGCTCTAGAAATAAGCATCAAAAATAATGAAAGACCAAAAAAGCCAGTACCTAAAGTGATCTCTAATAAGATATTGTGTGGGTAACTAAATCCTAAAGTAGATGGTATTCTAAAAGATGAGCCAGTGTAAAAATTATCTATAATTAACTGTAATGACTTATCATATATTTTTAGCCTAGAGGTTTCATCAAAATTTTCATATAATAAAAACACTCTATTCAAAGCGAATAAATCAATATTAATATTATAGATAATATAAGAAACTATAAGAGGAAGCACAAATAATTTGTACTTAAAACTCACTTTTAATTTATAAATAAAATAAAATAGTGTTATAACAATCATAGACCTCGAGCCAGAAATGATTATTAATAAAACAAACAATAAAGTCATGAATAGTTTATAGCTGAATTTAATTGTTGTATTATTTAAGACTATAATTGACAATAGTGATACAAATGGTAGAGAAATAACTCCTAGTCCAATAAATACATTTTCCCTGCTGTCAAAACTAATATCATGAAATAGTATTAAGAAAATAAATATTAATATCGATAATATTATGACCAATATCTTGCATGTATTTAAAAACACCTTTAAGCTTGAATTATCGCTGTAACTAATAAAAAAACAAACAAATACAGACAGAAAAACATTGACAATACTTGAAACACCATCTCCATAGACATTTATTCCGTGAGTATTAATATCAAAAAATAACCTTATCATTATTATCGTAAAAAAAAAGAAAATATTTAAAAAATATTTTCTTTTTAGATCAAAACTTTTAAATGAAATAACAAAAAGACAAATAATTAGCACTCCAAATAAAGTTGCAGAATTATTAAGGTTAAGAAAATTACACAATACAACTATCAATGGATAGCCAAAAATGACTAATGCTGTAGAGCTAAAATTATATCGAGCCATCTTTTTTCCCATATTTTTTTTGAAAAACCTTGTTCAACTGTAAAATAAGCATTTTTTCTAATTTCATTTCGTAAAAATTTGTCATTCAGTAATAATTCAATTTTTTTACAAAAAGATTCAGTATCTGGATTAACTAAATAACCATTATAATTATCTATTATAATATTGGTCATTCCACCAACATTGGAACAGATACATGCACAGCCAGAACCCATAGCTTCGAGTAAAGAAAAAGAAGTCCCTTCAGAGCCAATTGTTGGAACTAGTGCAATGTCGAAATTTGAATGAACAGATAATGAATCAACGCTTGAGAATTTTTCAATTGTTACTTTTGAGTTTTGAGAAAATTCATTTATCAGTTTAGACTTCATGGGTCCATCTCCATAAATACCAAATTCTACATTATTATATTTTTTTAAAATTGAATTAATTATTTCTATTAAAATTAAAACTCCTCTTTTAGGAACAAATCTTCTAGCAAAAATGATTTTGATTGTTTTATTTTCTTTTAATTTAAAATTATCAATACATAAAGAAAAATTAGGAATCACAAATATATTTTTTGTACTACTAACTGAGTTAATTCTATACCAATTAAGATAGTTATAGTCTACACATACTTTGTATTTAGATTTTTCAAAGAATCCAATGCTTCTTTTTTGTTGGAATACTCTATATAAGATATCTAATTTTATATTTTTTAATAATTTAGGAATTTTTTTTTCAATAGGATAATAATCAAAAGCAACCCCATGTTGAATCAAAATTGATTTGTATTTTGTTTTTAATGCTATTGAATCGGTTCCCCAAATTATTAAATCTTTTTCTTGAATATTATTTTTTATAAGAGAAAACAACTCTTTTCCAGATTGGAATTTATTATTACTTTTTAAAAAATTTATTTCAAATTGCTCATGATTTATTGAATTAGTATTTTTTCCAAATTGTATAATTGTAGTGCTATAATGAGAACTTAAAGTCTTTGCTAAATTATATAAATAGGTTTGAATACCACCAACACTTATTTCAGGATTTGGATAATCATTTTGAACAAACACTTCATAATAAACTATAAATATTTTCATAAATCAATAAAAATTTGACCAGCTTTTTGTGATTCTTTTTTGATTCTTTTATTGTTTAAAATCAAATCATTAACAATCTCCTTTCTATCTTTTTCTATAGAATTAAACCTTTCATTTAATACTTTATAACTGATATTATTTAAATCAATTCCATTATCTAAATTTCCATATGCACTTGATAATAGTTTTTTTCCTTTTGGACTTGACATTAATAGTGTTGTAGGAGTATTTGACGAAAACCCAGCAATGCTGCAATGAAATCTAGTAGCAAATAAGGTAAATAAATCTGAAATAGCTTTTTTAGTTTCTAATGCACCTATATTATTTTCTAGAATACTAACATTATTATTATTAAGCTCATTTTTAAAAACAGAACTCATAAAATCAAAATCCCTTCCTACATGAGGTATTAATAAAATTTTAAATCCTTTGTTTATTGATGAGTTTATGAATTTTCTAAATATCTCAATTATATGATTTATCTCATCTCCATAAACATATTCAATTGGTCCAGGACTTATATTTAAACCTAGAACTTTCTTGTTAGATGAATTATTATTTACATTCATTACGAAAGCCGGATCGCTGACTAAATGAAGGTTATTAAGTTTAAACTTATTAGATAGGTATTCCAACGATCCTTTCTCTCTCAGAAAAATTCCTGAACAAATTTCAAAATGTTCTTTTAATGATTGTATAGTTTTATCATTGGAGTTATCAAAAGGACCCATTGAAGCGCCCCAAATAAATACTTTTGCACTGGAATTTAATAATTGTTTGGTTTTATCTAATAGAATCCATGGATATGGCCAATGTTTATCTTTACCTCCTTCTGTGTAAAGATCACCACCTATAATTAATACATAATCATACTTTCCTAAATTTTTCAAAGGAAGATATTTTTTAATGTATTTTCTAATAACAAATGAAAAGGCTCTATGTAAAAAACCAAGAAAGCCCTTGCCTTCATTAATAAGTAATGATTCAATAGTTAAGTTTTTAAGATCATTATACCTAATTTGGGTCCTCGTAGGTTTACTTTCTGTTTGAAAGTAAAATTCAACATTAGGTACTTTTTCTTCAATGATTTGTATTGTTCCTCTTACAATACCTTCTACTCCGTAATTTGTAGTGATATTACTTACTCCCCAGAGTAAAATCTTTGTATTTTCCATAGTCTTTAATTAAATGATATAATGAATAGATTAATAATAAAAAGCTTAAAACGTATATAAATATTAAATTATTAATAATTATTGAATAACAGTAATAGCCGAAAAACATTACTATAACTATTATTTCAACATTTTTCATAACTATTATATTAGAAATTTTTGGAAATGCAATAAGGTTTCTAAATATTATTCCAACTGATAAGCCAATAATTATAAAATAAGTACTGTAATTATTTGCTAAAAATTTTATTGAAATTAAGGAAATAACTATCTGAATTACTAAACAGATTATAAAAGAATAACTTAATTTTTTAATTTTATCCTGAGATACTATAATAGGTATTTGAATATCTGATCCAGATTTAAAAATAAAATAAATTAAAAATAAATAAGAAAGATTTAATATTTCAATCTCAATATCTCCGAGCCAAATCATATATATATATGGAAGAACAAAAAGCAAACAAACGTATACAACATATGAAGAATTCTTTAAAATTCTTAAAATAAAAAGATCGTTAAATCTTAAGATATCTTTATTTGGAAATAAATTCAAAAAAGAATTATATCTGCTTAAAAAAACTGAATTTACACTTGAAAAAATTGAGTAAACAGCTTGACCTATTTTAGATGAAATTTCAATATATGATGTAGCCTCAGTACCAAAAAAGAAAGAGGGAAGTATTAAATATAAGAATCTGGTTGATTGGTCAACTATAATTCTTAGTAATGAATGTCTAGAATGTGAAAAAATAGAACTTCTAAACTTAGTGTTTTTAGAACTTTTAAATAAGTTTGAAATTATTTTTTTTGTTGGAATCCCTACACTCAAAAAAAATAAATACAGCGTATTTGAAACAAACATAATAAATAATAAACTTTCACTAGTATTATGAATCTTGAATAATGTTAAAATAAAAATCAAACGTATTATTAATGAATAACAAAAACGAATATAATATTTTTTATGATGCTCGTTTGCTTTATGTATTGCTTCATAAAATAAGGTCATTACTAAAATACTTGTATTTAGACCCGCTAATAATATCAAATTAGTATATTCAAAATTTGTAAATTTTTTTAAAAAAAATACAATCAAAAAGGTTAAAAACATTATTGAAATTGATATTTTACCAAAAAGTTTTATTAGATATTTTAAATAATTAAAATAATTACTTGATTTCTTGTAATCAATTAAAACCTTGACCATCCCTAAATTGATACTTGATGTAAATAGTAGCAAATAATTACCTAATTGATTGGCTATAACAAATTCTCCGTAAACCTGATGAGTTGAAAATTTAAGAACAAAAGAAACTAATAAGAATTGGTAAATAACAACAAAAATAGTTTTTATCCATCCAAATGAAACATTTGAAATAAATGCTTTATTAATCAACATAAAACTTAGCTTTTTTAGATGGATTCATGCTTTTTGGTTTGTGAGGTAAAAAATTTGGATATCCACAAGCAATAGTTGTTACAATTTTTTCATTATTTGTGATACCTAAAACTTTTTTTACAGTTTTATTTTGACGATTAGTTGCATGACTCCAATTCATTATCGTTGAGCCAACCCCAAAAGCTTTACATCCTAAAATAAATGAATTTACAGAAAGAGATGTGTCTACTAAGTAAGTATGCCTGTCATTTATATTGTAAGCCCTAATATCAGATGTTACAATTACCAAATAAGGGATTCCATTTGCAAAACCAGTACTACCTGCTATGCAACTTAATAATATGTCCTTCAGTTCTTTTTTTGAAACTATGTAATAATTGGCTGGTTGTCTGTGACAACTTGAAGGAGCAGACATAGCACATTCAACTATTTTAAGCCAATCCGTTTTATTAATTATCTTATGTGTAAAATTTCTAATAGAAACCCTTTCTTTTATTAATTTTTCCAGCGAAGGATTTTTTAAGATTTTATTTTGAGAACTTACATTAATATTGGGATTTATTTGTTTTTTTTCATAAGTCTTTACAATATTACAAGCCCAAGAATAAGATGAATCTATTTTAGGATTTGAAAATTTTTTATCATAATCTTTAATAAGATTTTTAACATTTATATATGCGCTTTTACTTCTGCCAATTTGAAAAGGCGTCATATTTAAACCCTTATCTAAAATATGTGCTTTGGTCTTAATTCGAGAAAGTAATAAATCCTCAGACTTATAATCAGGATTTATATGATTTATATAGACTTTAAAATTATACTTAAAGTCATCTTTTAAATTTGAAACCAATCGAAATAGTCCAAAAACTATTCTTATTATTTTAACTTTTATTTTCAATTTTTCAATTTTTCAATTTATATTATAATACTAAACTCAATAGTAAGATTATCTTTAATAAAAATAAGCTCCCGGTTTTCCTATTCTTTACATAAGAATCAACTAAACAATCATTCCTGCAGCAACTGTCTCGTTTGTTGAATCATCTACTAAAATAATACTACCTGTTATACGATTTTCCCTGTAAGAGTCTATCATTAAAGGTTTTGTGATTCTTATTTTTACCTTAGCAATATCATTCATTGATAAATCAGTATCTTCACTATTACGCTCTAAAGTATTGATATAATATTTATAAACAACTTCTTTAATCATAGCCTTTTGACTGTTAGAAGTATGCTTAATTGTGTATTTGGCTCGTGATTTTGCAGGACTATTATTCAACCAACACAACATTACTTCAATATCTTGGGAAGGCTCCGGCTTATTGTTAGAACGTACAATCATATCACCACGACTAATGTCTATATCGTCTTCTAAAGTAATTGAAACAGACATAGGAGCATAAGCCTCTTCTAATTCTTTATCATGGAGGTTTATACTTTTTACTTTTGATGTAAACCCTGAAGGCATTACAGTAACCTCATCTCCTTTTCTTAAAATACCGCTTGCAACACGACCTGCATAACCTCTGTAATCTATAAAGCCTTCAAGTTGTGGTCTTATTACCGTTTGCACAGGAAAACGCGCATCTACTTTGTTTATGTCGCTACTAACGTGCATTGTTTCTAAGGTGTGCAACATTGGCGCTCCTTGATACCAAGGCATATTTTCAGATTTGTTTACCACATTATCCCCCAACAATGCGGACATCGGTATAAAACGAACGTCTTTTACTAACATTTTCGAAGATACATCTTCAAATTCAGAAACGATGTTATTGAAAATTTCTTCAGAAAAATCAACCAAATCCATTTTGTTTACACAAACGATGATGTGTGGAATTTGTAATAATGAGGCTATAAAGGCGTGACGTTTTGTCTGCTCAATAACACCATGGCGTGCATCAATGAGTATTGTTGCTACGTTTGCCGTAGATGCACCTGTAACCATATTACGTGTATATTGAATATGCCCTGGTGTATCAGCAATTATAAATTTGCGCTTAGGTGTTGTGAAATATCTGTACGCAACATCAATGGTAATGCCTTGCTCTCTTTCATCTCTTAGGCCGTCAGTAAATAATGCCAAATCCACACCGTCATGACCTTTTCTTTTACTTGTGTTTTCGATAGCTTTAAGCTGGTCCTCGAAAATAGATTTAGAATCGTATAGCAAACGCCCTATTAATGTACTTTTTCCATCATCTACACTTCCTGCAGTTGTAAAACGTAATAATTGATTCTTGTCTAACATGTTCTTCTTTATATGAGATGCTGAATTATGTTCAACATAACCGTTAATTTTCTTATTTCTTTGATTAAAAGTATCCTTGACGCTTACGGTCTTCCATTGCAGATTCCGAGCGTTTATCGTCGCTTCTGTTGCCACGTTCGGTATTTCTCATACCAGCAACTTCAGTAGCAATTTTCTCTAATGTATCTGCATCAGACTCTACACCACCTGTTATGGTGATATCGCCTAAGGTTCTAAAACGTATTTTTTTTGTCACCACTTCTTCATGGTCTTCTAATACTAAAAATTCAGAATTTGGAATCCAAGAATCTTGTCTCCAAACAACTTCACGTTCATGAGCAAAATATAATGATGGAATATCAATATTCTCACGTTTAATGTAGTTCCAAACGTCCATTTCTGTCCAATTACTTATTGGGAAGGCTCGAAAGTGTTCGCCTTCAAAATGCTTTCCGTTGAATATGTTCCACAGTTCTGGGCGTTGGTTTTTAGGATCCCATTCTCCAAAATCATTTCTGTGAGAAAAAAAGCGTTCTTTAGCTCTAGCCTTTTCTTCATCACGACGACCACCACCAATAGCACAATCAATCTTATTTGCCTCAATGGCATCTAGGAGGGTAGTAATTTGCAGCGCATTACGCGTTGCGTTTTTCCCTTTTTCTTCATCAACACGTCCTTCATTTATAGATTCTTGTACGGATCCAACAATAAGCTGCACACCTAGTTCTTTTATGATATTATCCCGAAACTCAATCGTTTCAGGAAAGTTGTGACCAGTGTCAACATGCATTAATGGGAAGGGTGTTTTGGCAGGATAAAATGCTTTTTTTGCTAAATGTGTTACCAAGATAGAATCTTTTCCTCCCGAAAATAAAATTACTGGGTTTTCAAACTGTGCCCAAACTTCGCGTAAAACAAAAATTGCTTCACTCTCTAATTCATCTAAATAATTTAAATAATACTTACTCATAGTTGCTTTGACAATTTTGGTGTAATATAATCTACGATTCGTTGCGCTGCTACTTCAACCGATTCGCTCTCTGTTTTTATCTCAATATCATGGTTTTCTGGCGCTTCATAAGGAGCTGAAATTCCTGTCATGTTTTCAATTTCGCCAGCGCGTGCTTTTTTATAAAGCCCCTTTACGTCTCGTCTTTCGCACTCTTCTATGCTAGTATTCACAAATATTTCAACAAAATTAACATCTTTAACGATACTTCTAATTTTATCTCTGTCTTTTTTGTAGGGCGACACAAAAGCTGCAAGTGTCACTAAACCCGCTTCCACCATTAAGTTTGCCACTTCTGCAATTCTACGAATATTTTCAGTTCTATCATCTGGCGTAAAGGTTAAGTCTTTATTAATTCTTTTTCTAATATTATCACCATCTAGCGTAAAGGTTTTAACACCTTTTTTGTGTAACTTCTGTTCAACAATATTGGCTATGGTAGACTTACCTGATCCTGATAAACCTGTAAACCATAATAAAAAAGAATTGTGTCCGTTAAGCTCTCTTCTATTATCAATGTTTATTTTATAATCGTGTGGAACTATATTTTTCTTCATTTTAAAACTAGGTTCTTTTTCTTTTAGTTAAACCAAAATTTACTTTGTACCAAATGCGCTCATGTAAATAATATAATATCATTTTAGTAATCACTTCAGCAGATCCTATTTGCAATGCAGCGAGTGGATTACCTGAAATTATCCATGCTAAGATCATTGTATCTAAAGTACCTATAAAACGCCATGTAATTGTTTTTGCAATATGTCGTTTTCTACTTTCAAGAAGAATACCATCTTTTGATAGGTTGATATTGTACCAAACACGTTCGTGAAGGTAATAAAATACTGTTTTAGTTGTAACCTCTGCTAATCCTATTTTTAGGCCTGACAAGAGGTCTCCTGTTATTATCCAAGATAATAGTATAGTGTCTAGTGTACCAACTAGTCTCCATGTAATTGTTTTTGCAATATGTCGTTTATAGGAAACGTCTGCCATATTATTTACTTACTAAAAAATAATTATTTAATAAGTTTTCTTTATTGTATTCTAATGGCATATTAGTATCCTTTGAAATAACCTTTAAACCAACTGCATTGCAAATGGCTTGTCCTGCAGCTGTATCCCATTCCATTGTCGGGGCATAACGTGGATATACATCAGCATTCCCCTCTGCTACCAAACAAAATTTTAAAGAGCTTCCCTTTGATATAATTTCAATATTTTTACCTTCTTTTTTCAAATCCTCAACAAAGTTTAAAGTATCTACGTTCATGTGTGAGCGACTTCCAACAATCTCAACTTTGTCAGAATTGTTATTCTTTGGTTGCAGTGGTTTTGCTAGTTTTAAAATAGTTTCAACTGTAACATCATGAGATTCTAAATTAGCTTTAAATGCCTCATTGTTATCTACATTTGCAAAATAAATTGTTTTTACTGCTGGCGCATAAATAACACCTAAAACTGGCTTTCCATCTGTTACTAAAGCTATATTTACAGTAAATTCTCCATTTCGTTTTATAAACTCTTTAGTGCCATCTACAGGATCAACTACCCAACATGTTTCCCAGGTTTTTCTTATTGCGTAATCCGTTTGTTTATTCTCTTCTGAAATAATCGGGATTTTTGTAGGTGTAAGAAATAAATTGATGACTTCATTAGCTCTCTTGTCAGCCTCTGTTAATGGTGAATAATCCTCTTTATATTCAACTTTAATATTAGTATCATATATTTCCATTATTGATTTACCAGCTTCTATAGATGCATTAATAGCAATTTTTAAAAATTTATTCATTCCTGTTATTTATTCCACAAAAATCTAAAATACATTTGTCGTCATTTAAACTTATTTCCCTAAACTCATTATGAGCAACCAAAAAAACAATAATGTCAGCCTTATCTATCGCTTCTTCGTATTCAGTTAATTTATATACTGAGTGCGATTCAATATTTGGTTCTACTATAAAATGTTCTTCATTGTTTGAATTTTGTAAAACTTTTTGAGCGATATAATTTGCAGGGGATTCTCTTAAATCATCGATATTTGGTTTAAATGCCAATCCCATTAAAGCAGTTTTTGGCTTTCTACCGTGTCTTAATTCAAATTGAAGTTTTTCGTTATGAATTTTTTCAGCACACCAGAAAGATTTGTAATTGTTTACTTCTCTTGCCGTTCCTATAATCTTTGATTCCATTGGATAATCAGATACAATAAAATAAGGATCTACAGCGATACAATGCCCTCCAACCCCACATCCTGGTTGCAGTATATTAACTCTTGGATGTTTATTTGCAAGGTTTATTAGTTCCCATACATTAATATCTGCCTTGTCACATATTAAAGAAAGTTCGTTCGCAAAAGCTATTTGAACGTCTCTTGAGGAGTTTTCAACTAATTTGCACATCTCAGCAGTACGAGCATTCGTCCCATGTAATTCTCCTTTCACATACTTTCTATAAAATGAGATTGCTTTTTGAGTAGATGCTTCGTCAATCCCTCCAATAACACGATCATTTTCAACAAGTTCATGCATTACATTTCCAGGAAGTACTCTCTCAGGGCAATAAGCGATATGAATAGCCCCTTCAAGCTCAGGTCTTGATGAAACTATTAATTTTTGCATTTTATCAGTGATACCAATTGGAGATGTAGATTCTATAATATATAAATCTCCTTTTTTAAGTAGTGGGATAATCCCTTTTGTTGCCGCCTCAACAAATGAAATATCTGGCTCGTGATTTCCCTTAAATGGAGTAGGAACTACTATTAAATAAACATCTGCTGAACTTGGTTTTGTTGATGCTTTAAAAAAACCATTTGAAACTGCTTTTGAAACAATGGCATCTAAGTCTGGTTCAACTATGTGAATTTTACCTTGATTTATAATATCTACAACTTTTTGGTTGATGTCTACCCCCAAAACATTTGTGCCATTAGAGGCTATAAGGGCTGAGGTTGGTAATCCTATATATCCTAATCCTATGGTTACTACTTCTGGATTCATTATTTTATATTTTTTATAAAGTCTACAATTCTTTTAGATGCCAAGCCGTCTCCATATGGATTATGAAGCTTTGACATTTTAACAAAGTTGTCTTCGTTATTTAGTAAATCCAATGCTTTAGACACGATTAAATCTTCATTAGTGCCTACTAACAAGACTGTTCCAGCTTCCACCGCTTCCGGTCTTTCTGTGGTATCTCTCATCACCAGCACGGGTTTCCCTAGACTTGGCGCTTCTTCTTGAACACCTCCGCTATCAGTAATAATAATTTTAGATCGATTCATTAGCCAAATAAAATCTTGATACGCTAGAGGATCTATTAAAATAACATTGTTAACACCTGATAAGATTCTATTTACAGGTTCCTGTACTTTTGGATTCAGATGAACAGGATAAATAATTAAACGATTTGTATCATCTTTAGCAATCCGTTTTAAAGCTTTACAAATTCTTTCAAATCCTCCACCATGATTCTCTCTACGGTGTCCTGTTACTAAAACTACTTCTTGATTTCCTATTTGTTTTGAAAGGTCTTGAATTAATTGACTGGGATTTTCATTAACTTTCTCAACAGATTTAATTAATGCATCAATTACCGTATTTCCAGTAACTAAAATTGAACTATCAGAAATATTTTCTTTAAGTAAGTTCTTTTTAGAAGTTTCAGTTGGAGCGAAATGATAATCACAAATTCTACCTGTTATTTGACGATTTATTTCCTCAGGAAAAGGAGAAAGTTTATTGTTAGTCCTAAGTCCAGCTTCTACATGACATACTTTTGCTCCAGAATAAAAACTTGCAATAGACCCAGCCATAGTCGTTGTCGTATCTCCATGGACAAAGACATAGTCAGGAGAAAACTCTTCTAAGATTGGTTTTAGAGACTCAATAATTGTAGCCGTCAGTCCATATAAATTTTGACCAGGCTTCATTAGGTTTAAATCATATTCAGGCATAATATCAAAAAAAGCTAAAACTTGATCCAGCATTTCTCTGTGTTGTGCAGTAACACAAACTTTAGTCTCAAACAATTCGGGATGCTTTTGAAACTCTTTAACTAAAGGAGCCATTTTAATTGCCTCCGGTCTAGTCCCAAAAATTAACAAAATCTTTTTCTTCATTTATATTAGTTTAAAGTCTAGAGTTAACTTGATTTCTTGGAAGAAATCCTTTTAAATCATAAATAACACTTTTAGAATCTTTTTTTATAGATTCAATATTTATCATTGAAAATTTGGTGTGAGATACCGCCAATAATATTCCCTCATATTTTTCTGTAATCTCATCTATAAGATTTATTCCATGCTCCTGTTTTACTTCTTCAGGATCAGCTTCATAATCATAAACATCAACTTCTAATCCAAATTCTTTTAATTCATTATAAACATCTGCGACTTTTGAATTTCGAATATCTGGACAATTTTCTTTAAAAGTAACTCCTAAAATTAAAATTTTTGAGCCCATTATTTGTTTACCCGCCTTGATTAGCATTTTGATCATCTTGTTTGCTACAAAAGTGCTCATGTTATCGTTTACACGCCTACCACTTAATATTACTTCTGGATGATAGCCTAAATTTTCTGCTTTATATGCCAAGTAATAGGGGTCAACACTTATACAATGTCCACCAACAAGACCCGGTTTGTATTTTAGGAAATTCCACTTAGTACCTGCGGCGTCAAGAACATCTTGAGTGTCTATTCCCACTCTATCAAATATTAAAGCCAATTCATTTACAAACGATATATTAACATCACGCTGTGCATTTTCAATGGCTTTACTAGCTTCTGCTACTTTCATACTTGCAGCCTTAAAAGTACCTGCGGTAATAATTGAACTGTATAAATCGTCTACAAAGTTAGCAATCTCAGGAGTTGATCCTGATGTTACTTTTTTAATGGTAGTTAAAGTATTTACCTTATCCCCTGGAACAATTCTCTCTGGCGAATATCCACAGTAAAAGTCTGAATTAAAAATT
>Ga0114998_10001090_pt1 | contig 20752 bp, 5 predicted proteins | sample ArcticOcean_MG_C_5_FD_87044 | JGI IMG/M metagenome (GOLD analysis project Ga0114998, IMG submission 87044) | Marine microbial communities from western Arctic Ocean - ArcticOcean_MG_CB4_138 | ecosystem: Environmental > Aquatic > Marine > Oceanic | place: Arctic Ocean: Canada Basin | collected... | reverse complement strand
TCGCTAAACATACTCTCACGAGTACTCACGCGCTCAGCAGAAGAACGAGCGCAAAGTCACGATCATCGTCATCATTCACCTCTTCTTCTTCTTCTTCTTCTTCTTCTTTAGGTGTTCGTAGCACTCTGACTGATCCTAAACATGCGGCTATGATGTTTACACTAAAAAACGTATCGAGATCGAATTCGATGACGCAGGAGAAGAACTTGCGAACGAATAATCGCGGGCAGAGGATTAAAGCATTTTTCGGCGAGAAAGGACAGACGAGCTCGAACGATGCAATGGAAAGAGCAGAAGATGAGTTCAAGAAAATCGTGAACGAGACCGTATACGTGGATCCAGTCGTAGGAGCTAAAAGATTCTCGAACTATTTCTGGGCCTCAGTCGTCACGGCTGGCGCGAGCGGGTTCTTAATCACCGGCGCTTCGGCGTATTTTAAGCATAACTTGGTCTTTTTCTTGGACGCGTCGGAGATACAGTTCTTTCCGCAAGGATTAGTGATGTCGTTTTATGGCATCGCCGGTCTCTTATTGGCCACGTACTTGTGGTTAACGATTAATTGGAACGTCGGGGCGGGCTATAACGAGTTCAATAAGGAGGAAGGGATATTCAGGGTGTTTAGGTATGGTTTCCCTGGGAAGAACCGTAGGGTGAACTTATTGACTGATTTAAAGGATGTCACCGCTGTGCGAGTGGAGATTTCGGATGGGATTAATCCAAGAAGAGTCGTTTACGTGAAGTGTAAAGGGAAAGGAGATATTCCGTTGACGAGGATCGGGCAACCTTTAACTTTGGCCGAGATCGAGAGACAAGCCGCTGAATTGGCGAAGTTTTTGCAAGTACCAATTGAAGGTCTTTAAATTAAGATTATTACTATTATTATTAAAATTATATATCTATCCCATATAAATTGCTCTCTCTATCTATTATTATTATTATTATTATTCGCTTAATTGCGTGAGTAAACAAACCCCTCGTTTAATCCAGTGCTCGGCTGGCTCTTTCGTTGGAATTTTGACGTGCATGACAAAGTTTGTCGAGTGTCCAGTCGTTGCGAGCGTACCTCGTCTTTCTGCCGTTCTGTAACAAGGGCAATCATATCTCGCGCTTTGTTCAATCGCATCAGCTTTTCTCGGCTTTAACCAAAATATAGGCGCTTTCGTGTGCAGGACGTTTTTCTCTGACTCGACGAGTTGCATGCTCTCTTCGTCCCATCCACAGCCTTCGAGGAATAATCCGCTGACGTAAACTCCAGATTCTGGGGGTTCGGTAATATCGCAAACATCACCTTTGATTGGCTCAAAATCAAACGCAATTTCATCGATCGGAAGTTTATGTTTACGACTGAAATTCTGTAAAGACGCCGTGAGAACTGATTGAGCGAAGAAGAAGCCAGAGATCCAAAACACAGCTGGCGGTTTCCCAGTTTCGTCCCAAGTAGTGAGCATTGTGCATCTTTCGAGAAGGTCGTCATAGTACGAAGAGAACGGCTTCAAGGAAGGGTAACTGACTTTTTTCCACGCTTCGGGGACAGCGTTTCGCTCTATCGCTTTCTTCGACGCTTCAGATTCAGCCGAAAAAGCTGCACGGCCAGCGAGAGCGGCTTCTATTTCTTTCAAAGACTTTCGAATATTCATTAAAAGCTTGTTGAATCTGGACATTTCTTGGCACAAAGTCGTTCCGAGAGAATCTGCGTAGGCGTCGGGGAGCTTCTCTCGGGTCTTTTCGACGTTGAAGTTTGGCGGCAGACGTTCGATTGCGTCGTCAACTACTTTTTTGATAGCGGCGCTAAGATCGCTGTTGTTATTTTCGATGTGTGATTCATCTTTGCTCTCTTCACTGCTGATAATACTACTCGCAGTAGTGTCGTCATCATCCTTGTCCTCATCTTCTAAGGCGTCGTTTGCACTATCACCGGACATTTTCAATAAATCTCTACACATCGCCTCTGCATCCGCACGATCTTTTGAAACGTCTGCGTTCGTGTGTAACCCAAAAACTTCTGGTTCTGGTAACGCAGGCAAAGCTTCGACGTGCTCGAGAAGTTGCACTCTGCTTGGATTATCAATTGATGGAATCGCGTAATTCCCAGAAGCGGACAACGCAAAGTTATTCGTTAAAGCAGCCTCCTCCGAATAGCAGTTGTCTAGAACAGTTGCGAGTAAAACGCGATCATTTGAATCCGTAACTCTTCCTCCGTAGTTACATTCACCAGCTAAATAGCGCAAAGCCTCTAAAGGAAGTTTTGAAACAGGCTTTGAAATCACTTCTTTATCGTTATTGCCTTGCGTAATACGCTCTTCTTCCTCTTCAATATTTTCTTCGTCCTTCTCGTCGAGAAACATTTTCAGCTGACGCGCTGATATCGATAAATCACCGTCATCAAACCCGTACGGTATGTTCCAACCAATCGGTCCGAATGCTCTTCGTTCTTGAACGTTGGCATGGAAAAAACATAACGAGAATAATAAACGCTTGAACTCTTTTGGTCTCGCGCATGTATCAAAAAATACATCGTCACAAAGTGGTTCAACACTCAACGCACGCTTTACATTTGCTCGGATTCCACGAGGTGGTTCGTTTGTCATTTTCACCGCGTTCTGTAAAATTGTCATTGGAAAATCTTTGGATGGGTATGACGTCATCCATAACATGAAGCGCGGGTGCGCGTCGCCCTCTCCGGCGACTAAATCCTCGCAAATCTTATCTAAAGCTTTCATCCACGAAGGTGCCAAATGGCAGTTTTGCAAAACAACCCACCCACCATTCACACGAGCTTCGTCTATGAGTTTTTTAGCCTTTGGACCTTGTCCTTGACCGAGAGATATAGTTTTGACAGCATCCGCTTCGCCTTTTGCCGCCGCGAATTGTAACAGCTTAGCCATTGGATCTGAGCCAGCAGACAACACAAATACTAACGGCAATCGTGGTCCAGCGTCTGCGTAACACTTTTCTAAATCAAACGACGGCGGCGTTATGAACTGCTCACCTAGCGTGACGCCGACGTATTTTCGAGCAGCCGGGATGAGCTTGTCTGGACGTAAACAACGAATGACGCACAAACGACTGAATTCTGATAACGTATCGTACGGCTTCGGAAATTGAGCTTCGTGCGGGTTAGAACTATCGTATGCTACTCTCCACAACTCTTGCGATTCGGTATCACTCGTATTGAGGAGACTTTCGCAAACGCCCGAAAATCTAGACACAAACGATAGGTTTGCGAAGTCATTCGCTCGTTTTTCATCGATCCAGTCTATCGTTTGAACCAGTTTTTCAACGAGCGCTTTATCTACTTTTGCTCCAATTTGAATACCAGTGAGAAGAAAGTTCCATTCTTGTGCATCGAGTGAGCCTTTATCGCGCGAAATGCGCGAGCATAAAGAGAACGAAAAAAGGAGTTTATCGCGTTCAAACAACGAACGGCAGACGTTATCGTATAAACTTTTCGTAAAGTGTGTTTGGATGTCTTCCAATCGAGTTTCAACTGATGAGTCTTCTTCGACTTTATCCTCTCCTTCTTCGGCGTTTTTATTTGATTTCTCTTTTTTCGAATTGACGACAGAGGTAATAAATAAGCGCGAAAACCATTGTAACGAATACTGATACATCGATTCAATCGCTGCTAAATCTGATATACAGAAGAAGAGTAATGCTGCATATGAGCCAGAACTTGAATACGCAGATCTTGCTGCGTTAATATCTTTTTCAGTTTCCTCAGCCTCTGCTTGCGCTTTTGTTACGGATTCCGAAACAGACTTCGAGTCTGTAATAATTTTAATTGCGCGTTCATCGTCTAAGATGTTTCCGTCAGAGTTTGATAGAACTTCTAGGATCTGGTCTTCCAACTCCTTCAACTCTCGCGCATTCTTCGCGGATTGAGTCACGAGCTCATCTTTTTGCTTCTCTAAATCCGGTCTTTCCTTTGCAACTACGAGTGCGAGGAGCTGGTCGCTCAATCCTTCTCGTGTTATTGCAAAATCCAACAGCGTCACTTTTACAGCTGTCTCCGGTAAATAATGCGGGTTTCGTAGCTTTGTCGTAATGTACAGCTTAAAATCTTCCGAGTACTCAACCGTCGCGTCTCCTAAACGCATGCAAGTAACACCTCCACTCTTAAAAGTCTGCTTCAAAAGTAAAGGCTCTAAGCTCGGATCAAGTTCTTCACCGACGTTCTCTAATAGTACCGGATTACCAAACTGAATGGCGTTTTCTAACTCGCGCATGTGAGAGCCATCTTCAGATAGCTTTATAACTTTGAGGTTATTCTTCTTCTCCATATTTTTTATCCACGCGTTTGCTTGTCCTTGCGGATCAATCATAAGTGGCCAACGTCGCGCGTTCTCGATTATTATTGCGTTCTCGATTGAAAACTGGTCGTTAGGTAACGCGGCTAGTTGCCACTCTCTAATTCTTACCGCGTCGCCGAGAATATCAGTCAATTCACACTTTGCCGAACAGATGATGTTTGTTTTTTTGAGTTCATTCATCCAAAGCTCGTGCATTTCTTGACGCGATGACATTGGAAATGCGCCGAGGTACGCGATAGTACCAGCTGAAAGTAAAGCATCGCCGACGATATTTTGATATTGACCACCTAAATCGTCAGCTTTTTGCTTCCACCGAGCGCGCTCGCCTCCTAAACCGGAAATCAAACTCTCTGCGCGCTGCAACTTCACCGCGCATAAATTAGCTTCTGCTTCAAGATTCGCCTTCTTATCGCTTTGTTTCTTCAACTCACTTTCCATGGCTTCAAGTTTATCTAAAATCGTTTTCAATTCTGCCCGCGTGGCGTTTAATCCAACCATGACCTCGGCATACGCTCCTTCTGCGATTTTCAAAGCTTCTTGCTTTGGTGCGACTATTTTTGCGACTTTATCGTATTTATCCATGGCGCAAACCCATTTACACAAACCTTCGGCAGCGCTCGATGCGTTTGCGGCTTTTTCGGGCGTGAACAACGGGTTCGTGATATATACCGATCGAATTTTCTGTATAACCTTTGTCGGTATGTTATCTTTATCATAAGACTTGAGCGTCTCGAGAAATTCCTTATCGTTCAGTAATACACACGACGGCTTCCAATAATCATCAATCGCTCTTCCAGTGTCCGGATCTTTCGCTCGCGCTGGCTTAACTTCCAAAATCACACATACGGCTTCGAGAACGAGTTTTATAATTGACGGAGGGTTCTTCAACTGCTTCACGTAGTTAATATCCGCCGGTTTCAACGTATCTAACGCAGAAATTGCGTCGTTCAAAATAGGAATCGCTTCTGCCAATATACCTTCACATTCCTCCTTCACAGAGTTCGCCTCTCGAGCTTTTTCTGCTGCTACAGCTTCATCCGCTTCGACAATCTTACGTTTCGGTTCGACTACAGTTTCTTTCTCATTCTGAATATCTTTCATCATTCCGGCTACTTCTATCGCAGATTCTTTTAGCTTGGGCTGCAAAGCTTCAAGCTCGATTTGCATACCGGCAACTTGTTCGGCAGAAGATGCGAGCTTTTCGAGCCCAACTTCGTATCTTTTCTTTAAACGCATAGTCTCCTCGCGACGCTTGCGCACGAGACTTGCAAACGAACTTAAAAGTTCGAGATAACTCGTTGGCGTGACGTAATTCTTTCGCCCAGTTCGTGCGTAATACTTCTCAGCTAGTTCAGCTACGGACGAATGCATAATTCCGCAAACAGTAGTAAGTGCAGTTGTAGATTCTTGAGAAATTTCATCGACCGATTCACGAAGAATTTTCCCTGCGACGGCTACTAAAGCATCCTCTGGCCACGCTTTGAACCAATCGATAGTACAGCAGTTAACTAATGAAGGAAATTGTCGTAAACGTTCGCGAAACGCCTCTCCAGCTGGAGATAAGCACAAAACAACGTGAAGCTTACGGCGACACCTAGATACAAAGTACGCCCAGAGCTCGGATTGGGTTGCGTCTTCCCCAAGCTCTTTCGTCGCATCTTTTCTGACCATTTCAAGAACTTGAGCTTTCTCATCTGATGGAAACGCGTTTGGAATTTCACCGGCGTTTAATAAATTATTAATGTCTTCGATGAATGCTTCGTCTTTAATTTGTGCGTCACTGAATAAGAAGACGGTGTCTTGATTTTCGCCGCCAGACATTCGCAACATATTTTTCAAATCTTCGCGCCACTCGAGCATGCCGTAGTTTTTCGTCATTTCAATCTCTTTTACGGGCATGTTACCGCTAGCATGTGCCGCAAGTCGTGCGACCGATTTACGACCGGAACCACCAACTCCGACCATGAGAGCGTGTCCACCGGGTTGCGCTAAAATACGGCAGATTCGCGAAACGTGCTCGGCACAGTATACGAACATCGTAATGTTCATAGGTTGTTTCGAATAGTGATTATGATGTTTCAGATGCTCATCCATGATGGAAACCCAGTTTTGAGCATTGCCAGAAAGCTCTTCGTAGCATGATGGAAGCTCCGTCACGATATTTTCACCACACTCATCATCGTCATCATCAAACTCTTCCCGAATTTTCGGTGGATTCGCGTATTTACCGAAAGCTAAAAGCTTCGTATCGTTTTTGTTCAAGTGAGAGAACAAGTCGTCGAAGTTTGAGCTAAGATGGGTCGATAAAGCAAGACGTATTGAGTCGAACAATATTCTTTCATCCATCGTATCGAGCAAGCGGTCTCCAAAGACTCTTAATATTTCGTGCGTCCACAACCTCGTAAGTCGAGATCTCCCGAAATCATTTTCATTTTCAACCTGTGAATACGGTAACATCGTTAAACCTTGGACTACTCGCGAAAAGTCTCTCAGATTAAACGAGTAGTGAGATTTCTCAGGCGTAGGAAGTAACTTTTCGAGGCAGATTTGATATACAGATAGCGTGGCACAAACAGCGTCCGGTGTCATGGTCACGATGGACTCATGGAAACCGCCGTTTTGAAAGTGTTGCGACAAAATGGCGTTATATATTCCTTTCAAAGCTGATTCGTCGACTTCGGGGACGGAAACAAGTGAAAAGTGGCGTAAGTATCGCTCCGTTACTGGATTTCTGCCGCCGCCGGCCGGGCCCATTGCAGCAACGAACTGAACATCTTGGAGTGTTCTGAACGCGTTATCTCGGCCATACCAACCACCATAATCGTAAAATTGTCTAAGAATTTCGATCGGGGGTTGTGCGCCATACGACTCGCGTTGTGGCATATTAACATCATCGATGAAGAACACGCCTTTTGCGCCTGGAATTGGTCCAAACACACCTTTACGTCTTTTATCGAGTCTTCCATCGACTTGAGCTTGAGTCGCATTCGCAGATGTGCGCGCGGAAAATCCAATAGTCGTCGGTTGCCACTTGCTTTTATCCAAAGAACTCAGTTTACGCTGAATAATGGTTGATTTACCTGTGCCAGTTGGACCACAGAAAAGAACTGGATATCCGTGGCGTAAAGCACAATCGAGCAAGTGATCACAAGTGGCAGTTTCTTTTGTAGGAACAATAGTCGCATCGAATGGAAGACCTTTAGGAATAAGTCGAGCCTCTGCAGGAATTGAATCAATCCACTTTTGCCACGCGATACCTTGCAAACGTTCAACGCCCGTTCCCTCTGGAGCATATATTTTAAAATCGTATACGGATGAGCCTTCCTCACTCCAAAGTCTTCCTGGACACGAAAGAGAAAATTCGTTCGTTCTAATTACGGACTTTAAGAACTTGTCAAAGCTGTTTCTGCTCTTGGTATCGACGCATCCACCCACTGACCAAACTAGGGCGAACAAAAACGAAGCGTCGATTGCACCGATAGGTGGGTTAAGATAACGAACTATGCTCGATTGATCATGATCATCCGAACTTTCATCAACTCCATCATCATTCGCGCCATTGCCTTTATTGTCCCCGTTTATGAGATCCTTCAGCGTCGCATTAAACAATCTCGTGAGTGATGATGTCAAATTTCCTTCACCCGCTGGAGAGATCTTATTCAAGCCGCCAACTTTCTCCACCAATATTGGTAGATATGCCTCAAACAATACAGATAAACGGTCGCGAGCTTCTTCGCCGTACAGTTTTTGTGCTTCGAATACCCACGATTGGAATTGTGGCCTCCAGCCAACTTCGGCTGGCTCCAAGTAGACCATACCACAACGTGATACCGTCGCCGGACTCGCTACCGCTAAATCCGCCACCTCGAAAATTAAGTTCATCAATCCAGTCATCGCAATAATCTCAGAATTGGGCAAGCACAACTTCTTATTATCATCTAAGACCGTGTTCATATTCTCGATCCAAATTGCATCGACGGGACCATCCATAACTAGCCATTTGCGGATATTAGTATCGCGCATATTCGCAAGTTTACGGAAGTGTAACCCCAAGACGCCTTCACGCCACTCTTGCGTCACACTATCAGTCTCACCGTATAACTGACCCATCGTAACTGCTTTTGGATTCAAATACGTCGCAATCACTTCTTTCTCGTTATTTAAACCTTTTGAATGCAAATCAGTAAGCGCTCCAGCGAGTACGGCTAAGGCGGAAGTTTTCCCACTCATCGTCTCTCCGACTAACATCAAACCGTGTCGAACTACAATCATTTCGTATAATTGAGTAATCTTGGTTAAGAAGTACTCCGTCGGCTGCAAATTTCTCAACGTACATTGCTCAATTACTGATGCATGCAAATTCTCGTAATCGGTTTTAGGTAGAATGACGCCAGGAAATAAATCACCAACGATGCCGTAAAACAGGGGCACGTCGTGTGCGAGAAATTTGCACAAGTTCACGTCGATGATTGCTCGCAAGGTGAGGACGAACTCGCACTCATCGGGATGCTTTCGTTTTAAATTACCTGCAGCTCTGAGAACTGCAATTACTGCTCTCATACCGTAATCGTAATGATCTTGGGAAGAAAGCTGTTCGGAACATAAACGATACGTGGCGACAATCTTTCTCGCACACGCCCTCGCATTGAGATATCCATCTGAATAGAGCAAAATCTCCGAAATCAACGCGTAATCTGGAACCATCATCGCTACTGTCCGAAAAAGAGCTTTTAAGTTATCCGGAAGTTCCGATCTTCCTGCATAACCGGGATTCATCGTGATAAAGACGTTGCACGTTGGACGCAAAGTGAGTTCAGAACCTTCAAAGAAGAATTTCTTCACATTATTCTTCACGGCGATCTGAATCTCGAGAACTTGCTGCGCAACGACTGAGAGTACTTCCAAATCGATGCGGTTAAACTCATCAAAACATGCCCACGCGCCAGATGAGGCCAAGCCCTTGAAGAATCGAGCCATGGTTAAATAATCCAAAGAATCTGAGCAGTTAAACACAACGCACTGCCTTGCCAATGCTTTTGCGAGATCTTTCGTCGTCTCGGTCTTGCCTGTACCGGCTGGACCTTCCGGAGCGCCTCCCAAATTGAGATGAATTGCTCCCATGAGCGTACGATAGCATCGATCGGTTAACGGTGTAATGACTAAGCGCGACGAGTTACCCAAATATTCGTATCCATATTCAACTGCTGCATTCATCATGCGCAGCATCACAGTCTCTTTTGTATCAATAGAACCGTTGGATTTCTGAACTTTTTTCGTTTCATAAGTAGCTCGTAATTGCGATAACCAAGCAAAATCACGTTCTGAGCATACACCATTATCCGCAAGAAGTAGCGCCACATCTCTGTTGTGAACGTCCATTACAACCAATGCAGATAGAGTTTTTCGCTGCAAAGATGTCAACTCACCTCTCACCAACTCGATGATCTCTTTCAATTGACGATCACATTTTTCCGCAGCTTTTCTCACGCTTCCTGGATTCGATTTCTCGTTTCTTAGTGCTTCAGCGATATCACGCGTCCAATAAATCTGCGAGCCGAGCAAAACAACTTGTCCTGGCCATTCTAAAACCCACTTTTTCCGTTCCGTTGTTGCATACGCGCGAACACCGGCAGCGCACTGCTTTTCAACAGCTTCCAACATCGACGATTCAACCTCGCATAACCACTTTTCAACGGCTCCATTCGCTTTGGCGGGTTCAATAAACGTGTTGAATGGTACTTCTTCGCCTTCGACGGAGTTCATGGCAACAATGTATTTACGATCATCTTCATCTTCAAATGTAACAGAATCTATGCCTTCAAAACACTTTCTTAAGTGTGGCTGGACACGTGTTGGATCTTTGGTTTCGCTCAAAATCTCAAGCATCTCATCGTTTGAAAGGAAGAAGAATCGTGGAAACGCTATACGTTTGAGCTCCAGATACGACTGTAATCCTCGTTGAATTTCGTCTAATAGCAAGTTTGCCGCTTCGAGACTTTGTAATCGCGTTTTGTCTCTACCGCACTGTACTGCAGATGGATCTTTTGCGGTTGCGTTGACTACGTTACGGTACATCTGATCTACAGACTTGAATTTCTCGCCTTCAACGGGCATCTGCTTTACGATATCTTCAGAAGCAAAAATGGGTTCTAAATATTGCCACGTTGCTTGACAAGTTCCCCACTGATCGAGTGTATCTTGCAAACGCTGCAGCGTTTCGCTCCATAGTAATGCACGTTCGCTAAACGGTTGCGAGAACGGTGAAGCGCGAATGGATTGCGTCTTGACAAGTTGATCATCCAAGAGCGCCTGAGCGTCTTCCGTACCGCCAAGGATACACGTTCCAGTATCCTTGTACGGAGTACATACGAAGTCCACGCCATCCCAATCTTTCTCCATTTTGATTAAGGCGGACTCTAACGCGTTTTCTTTCGATGCACGTACGACGATATCGCGAATGAGATCGATCTTTGATCGTAAACCAGCCTTGAGCGCTTTCTCCAACGTAAGAGTATTACTTTTTGTATTCGTTCGCATATTCGAGACGTTCTCATCTCCATCTTCGGCGATCTCCTTATCCAATGAAGTATCAGCACTCATCTCTGGCGCGGCGAGGTCAACTTCCATATCGTCTTTCGATGGAGTGTTATTGTCGACGTCAAGCATTTCTCGAATATCTTTCCAGTGACGTTCCTTCAAAGCGTCACTTGATAACGTCTCAAGAGCAGGTAACGTCGCTTCAAAGTTCTGAACGCATTCTTCCAAACGTACAATAACTTCATCGCGTTGATTCTTACGCATTCGCTTCAGTTTTGCCAACTGCGACTTTGTTTTTTCTATTTTATCGAGGACGCTGTCGACATCAACGTCAATGATGGCGGAATTCATCCATGCAATAGAAATACATTGGAACATATTCAACTGGTCCCAAGCGGTTTCTCTGATTGTTAATTCGCGGTTTGCGTCGTCAAGCGCTTGAAAAGTAAAATTAAGAATCGCATGATCATCAGCACTTGCGATCTTCGCCGTCGATGTAGAGAGGGAATATGTCTCCGCGTAAGACTTCAACGCAGCGGCGCGGTCGCGCATTGAATCAAGTCGAACTCGCGTTTCCTTCAAATTTTCAATAACAGCAGAGGGAGAAACACTATCGTCCATCACTTCTTTACTTGTTGGACCTCCTGGTAACTCTTTGAAAATTTCTTCTCCGCTTTTTTCTAAACATTCGGACTCGGTCTTCAAAATCAATATACTCGCTTCATCGTGCGTTTCTAAATAGCTTTTTGCATCTTCGAGTGCAATTTTGTGTTGCTCTACGGCGACGCGCAAATCGTCTAACTTGACTTGATCGTGCGCAGATATTTTCACAAAGTGCTTCGTTGCCAACGCATACATAGTTTCAATCGATAAAGTCTCCGTTTCGAAGGTAGAGACGTTTTCTGCCGCTTTCATAACGCTTCGTTTATAGCGAACGTTCCCATCCAGATCTTCTGACGCTCTTTTCGCTGCACGATTTTTATCTTCGACTCCATCTTCATCACTTGACCATGCTAAATCTTTTATTAATATGTTGTTGTTTTTCTCCTCGATGGCGCCTTCTTGCTTCACCTTGGGGTAGTTCTGCAACACTTCAGTTGACGCTTCCAACGTGCCGAGCAACGCGATTGTTTTCGATTTCGACGTTGTGATTAATCTTTCTTTCACTTTAATAGCGGCGTCGTTACAGATTGGTGTCACAATCTTCTTAATTTCGTTTGCATCGACGCGCAAAGCTCCAATTTGACGCGAATTTTCGATAGAATCGATATCAGAAGTCCATCTTGCAACGATTGCAAGCGCTGACGTGAAATCTTCCGCCGAAGCAGGTTTACTTTTGCTATATTTGACAAGTTCTCGACTTGGATTTGTTTCACCAAAATCATAAATCGCGCGAGCGTTTACAAACTGCGACATTGCGCAGTACTCCACAGCTTTATCGAAATCTTCGCGAAGTTTAGCGCGTGTTTTATCCAACGCGTTAACCGCTCGCTCGCTTTCTTTAGCTATTTTAGAAGCCGCGAACGTTTGCGCGAGAAATGGAACGTCCGCATCTGCTGGAAGTGTCGCCGCAGCTGCGCTCAAAATTCTTGGAACTGAATTTACGACTTGCAAAGAATGCGTTAACGAAGACGTTTCGATATTATCCAAAAGCACGTCAAACTCTGGAGTTAACGCGGTGAACCCTTCTTCGCTTTCAGTCGTCGACGCCGAGCGTGGAGGAAACATTGCTTCGACGACAAAAACACCATCTTTGTTCTCACTATCTGGCTTCACACTATTAATTTCGTTTAATATTGTTTCCGAAACTGTAATGACGTTTTCTGCGAGTTGAGAAGTCACGACGAGGTCGCAAAATCTCGAAAAATGACCTAATCGATCCTTTTCCCTTTCGAGTATTTTTCTCGTTTTCTCGCGCATCCTCGCCTTTGATGCTTCTTCTGCAAGAGACAGAGACGCTGATGTAGCTGGAGCCATTGATAAGGGATCATTATCAATCAGTATATCATCATCGTCGTTTTCGTTACACTGGTTTTCTTTCTTCGCAGCGCTTTCCTCTTGTGGAGAATTTTCATTAACGCCTAATGAAAGTAAATCCTCTTCGCGTGCATCTTTGAGACCGGAAATTACTATTCTCGAACCGGCAGCCGCAGTTTTAGAGCCTCCTAATATCGCGCAGCTTCTAATTACTGAAGTATTAACGCGATTCGCCACTCTCACAGCCTCTTCGATTTTAACATCAATAACTGGTTGCACGATCTTCACTCGGTGAGTTTCGCAGTGCGTACGGAACGCGTCGATGGTATACGCGAACCCGTCCCGTTTTGGAACAAACGACGTCTCGTCAATCCCCGCTGCGATTGCAAATAACTTCTGTATCGCTGGAGCAAACCTCTCGGATGCAAAAAAAGCTCTGTTTTCAATTTCTTTCCTCGTCATTTCAAACAATCTTCTTCTCACTTTCGCGCGCCACATACGTATCGCCTTTCTCTCTCGATATCTCGCGTACGTCGACAAACACCTCAACGCTCTCACGAGATGTTTCTCTCTCAACCATTCCGATAACGCATAACACGTACTAGGCGACCCATCCGCTGGATGCTGCACGACCGCAGTCGCAGACACGATGAACAAATCCTCCTTACTCTCTCTGCGTTCTTTCTCGCTCACGCTAACTAATTCGTACGCTTCGTACGGTTCCCTCTTCTCCTCGTCTTGCTTTTTCCTTTCGCACGCAAAAAACTCCCTCTTCGGTCTCACGCCTTTCTCCGCGCACTTCAAGTAATATAAAATCATCTCTTCATCCGTTTTCGGAATCTTCTCTGCTTCTTCTTCTCCTTCTTCGCCTTCGCCACCTCGTGCGCTGTTAATAGTTACCTCGTCGCTATCGTTCATCGTCGTTCTTCGTCTCTTTTCGTTCTTCGTCTTCGTTCCTGATCTGTCTTCGTGGTCAATATCTTTAAACGTACTGGCGAGATTTCTGACATCATCTCTTCGTCTTCGCGCATTAGTTATTCGGCATCGTTCGACTAACATGATTCTCCTTCCCTCTCTGTTCTTCTTCTTCTTCTTCTCTCTCTCTTCTATGCGTAAGAAGCGCGCGCGCGCGCGTTTAATAAAATAATGACGAGAAAGTCAAACTTTCAAAAGTTTATTTCTGTTCTAAAATTAAATAAACTACATGCTGTCTTCAAGAAAAAAATTTAAGAGGCTGCTTTTTTTTTTCAGTTTTCTCACTCCTCGACTCCGTCACGCGCGATGATCTATTGAAGCACGTCATGCTGTCAGATGAGTGAGATCGATAGAGGTCGTCGTCGTCGATCGAAATCATGCTCGCGCGCTTCACTTGAACGATCGAGAGAGATGCGTTCGAGCGGAAATTAAATCATTGGAGATCGTAATAGAAATTCGATGATGTTTTTATTCGCGAGCGACTTTGGAAATCGTACTCGAAACAGTATTAATAAAGGATTATATTAATTTGAAAGAGCGAGTTCATGAGTAGTGCTTTTAGTTCGATATCGCGGTTGGACTATTGTTTGTATCGTTATCTGTTTATGGATCGGATGAGTGTTCGTCATAATCATCGAAGGGAATGGTTCTCGCGCATGTTGCTGGAACTGACCACGTGGATTTTCATCGACCTCGCGGCGGCGCGCGAAGTGAAACATCGTTCCTTGAGATGTAGTTACGATCGAAGCGGCAGGAGAACAAGGCGCTCTCGCGATCGTCAAGTATTGCGTTGAGAATGATCTCCAATGGATCATCGAAGCTTGTTTGAAGAGCTGCCGCAGCAAAACGGTCCCGCTCGTTAAACGTTTCGAAATATCTCCGCCAAAAACGGCTTTCGTCCGCATCTCGCTGGCGCGTAATCGCGGCACAACTCACGACGGCGACGCACTCGTTACTAAGCACTAGTGCCAAGGATACACGAAACTTTCGTTTCAGCTCTCTCGAAATCCGGAATTCGTCGAAACGAAAGTATTTTCTGCGCGCGCTCGCGCGCTCGAAACAAACACCTTATTCCTCCCATCTGCCAGAGTATGGACCCATACAACTACACTTGTTACAGAGGTCAAACGACATAACTATGCTCCCTTTTCCAGGCTCACGAACGCTTACTAAGTGTGTGGATAGTAAAGTCATCGAACGCCATTAAGACGCGTTCATTGGACATCGCGCTCGGACCTTTATCTGTCTACTCCATCTGGTCTTAAGTTTTGGACTTTTGGTCTCTTTATTCAGAAAACAAAAACATTATTCTCGTTATTAAAATCGCGCTATTAACAATCTCGCTCCTCTCGAACACGCACAACGAGCGCGACGGAACTGACCAAGAAGAAGAGCAGGAGATTGCGTCCAGTACGTACTGCCAATAAAAACGAACGCTTTCATATGATTTGCTCGATCGTGCAACATTCGTACCAGAACGAAAGCTTGAGGCCTTTGCCGGTCTCGGTTTTACAAAAAGGCGCAATCGCAGAACGTGCGAGTGAGGAACATAAAAGACTCGAGCGCGTCATCGCTCACGCAACAGAGAAGATTGAATCGCAGTTCTTGAAACTAGAGCTTGGATTACTCGGGAAGATCGTAAGGAATGCGCGCATGCAACAAAGGAGGACGACTCTTTTCCAATCGATGGAAAGAGTTTTGAAGGAGTGCCAGTTCTTGATGGAAGGCGTGAGCGCGGATAAGGTCTTGGCGAGATTCGAGAAGAATTTAAGGGAGATGTTAGCAGCGCGGGAGAGGGATAGGACGTTCGAGAGAGAGTTTGCTTTGATGGCGACGAGGAATGAGTTAGGGCTATGCGTGAACGCGTTGAGGGCGCTCGCGTTTGGGATAGGCGGCCCAGGCGAGAGAGAGAAGGAGCGCTCTAGAGTACAGGAGATGATTTATAGGTGCGGCGTGTGTGCAACTGCGGAGATTTCGAGGAGTTTTTTTGTGCCGCTCGCTACGTGCGTGCTTAGTGCTGTAAGTAGGATTAGAGTTTTGTTGTTTCAGTTATGCGCGGATGCGGCGGAGTTGCATAACGCGTTGTGCGCGTTTGGAGCGTGTTTGCCTTCTTCTTCATCGTCGTGCGTTAGATCGAGTGCATTTAAAGAAGAACTCGTCGTCGAGTGGGAAGTCGATTGTAGAAAGAGTAGTAAAAATAGTCAAGAAGTAGAAGACGATGATGCAGGTAACGTTGTAAAAGTACCGCGCGTGCGAGCGTTTGCGTCTGGAAACGATATCGAGAGCTGGGACGAACAATGGGCGCCGCACATCTCTTCGTCTTCTTTTTATTCTGAGAAAATCGCGCGAACGGAAGATATCATTAAAAATTATGAAAAAAACGATGCTGCGATGAAGGTTTCAGCTGCAGCAACAGTATCAATAGCGATTGATAATAAATTTGAAGAGCTCGGTGCGAGAGTCGACCGAGTTGGATCGACGCAACAACACAAGATGAACAACAATCCGAGCTCGAACGACAAGAGCGCGTTTGCGAAAAAACCTTTAATAATACCCCCTGCAACGACCGTTCAATTAGGATTAAATTTTGACGAAGACATTGCAAAGAAGTTATCCAAGGTCACACCGAATTTTAAGGATGGTCAAGGACGAGACGCGAGCGGTAAGAGATCGCTCGATGCGCACATGTCAAAATCGGAAAAGAAGAAGCGAAAAAGTGAAGAGGCGAAGAAAAAAGCGAAATTAACAGTAGACCCTCTCACGCGACTTAAAGCCATTTTCGAAGGTTAGATATATATATGCGTAGTATTTAGTAGTAGTGTATAGATATGTATGTGTTCTCATTATGGTAGTATCAAAAAAGTATCATCGCGTCGTGTGTAGTTTTATTAACATGTATCAATCAGTTTATCGTCGTCTTAAAGCGACGCGAGTCCAATGACGTCCCATGGTATGGCTCGCGACCAAAAATTCGTTAAAGCCGAAGAAGAGACGCTATTCTTTAGCGTCGCATCATCATAAAGTACCATGGAGACAATAACCATCCAAAAAATAACCTGAAGAAGAACGTAAAAGGCGAATAAGGACAAGGCCGTTAAAGCGACTGCTTTCGCTTTCGCCGATCGCGTCATAGTCGCGAAACCGCGTAACTTCCGCGCGTATGCCTCTGACAACGACGAAAACTTCACCGCCTGCGACGACGACACACTGCGTGCCAACATAACAGCATCTTCATATCCAACCTCCATGGCAATTCTATCCAGCTCTTCCTTAACAAACCTAAACCTCTTCCTCTTCCTCGCCTCCAAAACGGCCTCGTCTTCTTCGTGATCGTATTCGTCTTCCTTAATCCCACAGCACTCCTTAACCTTCCGTATCTCCTCCCTCAAACTCTCGAGCTGATCCTCAAACTCGCTCTTCTGATACTCGACGCATTCGCTCAACACCGTAACCCTCTCCTGCGACGCTCTCGCTAACTCGCGCGCCTTCTTACACTCCTCCTGCAAAACTTGCTTCACGGTCGAAAGTCTTGTCGAAAATACCTCTCGCTCGTCAACGGCTCTCGCGCAGTGCTCGTTAAAGAGCGACTTCTCCGATTCTGATTTCGATCCTCGCGCGTGACTGTTTTCTTCTTCTTCTTCTTCAGCTGCACTTTGCGCTCTCGTTTCTTCAAACGAACGAGTCAAACATTCTTCTTCTTCTTCTTCTTCTTCTTCTTCTCCTTCTTTTTCTTCTTCGTTTGAGAAACTCAGGTTTAGGTCTCTTCTTTGCTCGGAGGAGAACGATTCAGAGGAAAGTGTGGATGATGCAGATGGTGAGAGCGCGAAAACGCGCGCTGGCGATTGCAACTGCGCGTGTTTTTGTTCTCGTTCGAGCATTTTATGATACGCGCGTGATTAATTAATTAATTTAAGTTCCCGTCGTGGTCGTGGCGTGTTTTTGAAGAATGTGAATATTTTAAAAACGCGACAGTGGAGAGTTTTAAAACAATGTCTTAAACAGTCATAAGGCTTGTCTTAATAGAGCACAATTTAGGGTTTCACTTTTCTCCACTTTTTAGTTAGTGCTCAAAAACGCGTTAAACGAGCACCATTCTTACGCGCTCTCGCATGGTCGATTAAATTAATATCTAATTAATTAAATCAACAAAATCACAACTATCGTTATTTTCTCTATCCATCGATATATTGTTTTATTAATTTTAGTGATATTATCATGTCAGAAAACCGGGGCAAACCCTAAATTGTGCTCTATTAAGACAAGCCTTATGACTGTTTAAGACAAAATTGGGAAATAACGATAGTAATATAGTAATAAAAATAACATGATCATGATGAGATAAATATAAGTATTTCGGAAAACGAAAATAATCAGTATACATTTTTGTGTTTTCAAAAGAACGCGAACGGCAGAGAGACGTGAGAGAGAGAGAGAGAGAGAGTGGGCGGATTTGGAACGCAGGAGCGCGGCTACGGTCATGATTACGAATGAACTACTGAGTGCGAGCTATTGGTCTATGGTTAAGTCTGCGAACGCGTCTGCGTTGTAGTGATCGTCATCGTACCCGACTGCGCAGAAGAGTAATCCGTATGGAGGAGCCGGCGGGGCTAGAGACGCTCTGTCGCGAGCTTTGGCGAATTTGAGTAATATTTCGCGGTCTCTCGATGTCGACAGTAGTGATTGTTTCGATGCTTCTCTGCACGCGGTGGAGACTATGCATCGGACCATTTTTCGAAGGAAGCGGTCGGCGACGAGCTCTATGGCGACGCATTCTAAAAGTTCCTCTTCTTCTTTAACTTTTGAGTTTTCCTCGGCGGCGGTTTCTACTACTACTGACGACGACGACGCGTCGTCGATATCGAAAAGTACCGAGTGCTTCGAGTCTTTAGTATTTCTTCTGTCGCGAAACCTTTTGCAGTTAATGTTAGAATCATTTCGTTTCTGTGGTGGTATTTTATACTTTGGAATGAATATTGTTTTCGCTCGCGCTCGAATCATTTTACATTCGGTCGATTTACCTTTGGCTAAATCACGTCCGAACGCGTACATATCGATGGTTTTGTTTTCTAACGCTTGTAAGATCTCATTTAAATATTCGCAATCGATTTCATCATCAATCGGGACTCCATCAACATCATCATTGCAATCATTATCATTATCAAAATCGATTTCTGATTTCGATAACGTTCGTTTTGGAACGACGTAAACGTACCTCCGCCACGTCGCAGAAAAATTAGCATGCCACTCCGCGTTCGCCCTAAAAATAGCCCCTGCTCTCAAATACCCTCTTTTCCCAGCAACGCTTCCCTCATTTATCGCCTTTCTAATGATCTCTGCTACTTTCTCTTCCTCTTTTTCATCGCGATATCTCCTCTTCGCGTGCTCGCAGTTCCTAAAGACTTGCAAGATTTGCCCATACCCGGACACGTTTCGATCAGTCCTCCCGCTCTGATGAACGACTGGCTCTTCCTCGATCCCAAACTCCTCAGATTTTTTCAAAACCGCTCTCACAGTGGCTATCACCGATGCCTTTGCAGCTCTCCACCCTTTTTCGTAAAACCTCTCGCCGTGCCGCTCTCTCGCGTCGTCGTCGCCCTTCTCCCAATCGCTTCCTTTATCCCAAGCAAACGCTGAAAACGCGCAACCGAAATACTTCACTTGCACTGAATACTTCGCCCTCTTACTCTCGAGACTCAAACAATGCGCTCTCGTTTTCACGCAGAGCTTACGCTCTAACGAGCTCTGTACGGAATAGCATTGCCCGGTCGACCTTTGGGACGATACTGTCGATGCATACTTTTCCCTACTACTACTGATACTGCAGATACCTAATTCGATCTTTGCTCGGTTTACTTCATCGCATCTAACGAAAGAGTTCAAGATGAACGATTCGACTGATAACCAGTCCCTGTAATCGAGCGATCTCGATGATAGCCGCGCTTCTGCGGTGTTTTTGTCCACTTCCATTTAAGGAGAGAGAGTGCTGAGAGCCTTCTTCTTCTTCTTCTTCTTCTTCTTATTGTTTTTTAGGCGTAAGCGCATTCCCGGATTTTAATGGGGCATATCCTATTTCGGTCTTGACTTTCTTTATCTTTCTTCATGTGCCGTGAGCGTAATCGAGAGAGCGTTTATTATTAGCATTATTACTGTTATGGCCATGAAGATCGAGTCGAGTCGTAGTGCGTTAAATACGAGCGAGGACGACCGTTTTTGGTGATCATGGACGATACGTAGTCGTGATGTTCACAGTATTCGTAACGCATTTTGTTGTTTGTTATCGTTCCAAAGGAATTTTGATCGATGATTGGTGAGTAATGGTCGTTCTTCATCGAGATATCTCCAGCACATGAAGCTTAAAACAAGTTTTTGATGCGAACTCTCTGACTCTCTCTCTCTCTCTGATGTGACTCTTGCGACGCGCTCGACAGTACCTATGTTTCGATTTTAGAGTTATTTTTGGCACAAAGCTAAATTGCCGCTGTTAGAAAACAGTTTGCGTTTGACCAAAACCATGGGAGAACAGAAAAAGACTTCAAAAATAGGACGCGAGCTAAAGCAACGAACGATAATAATAAGACGAGAGAGCTCTGTTATAGTATCTCGCTACTACGACTTACTACTGCTTACTACTACTACTACTACTGCTGTTAATAATACTAATCAACACTGATAGATTAAGAACGAGAACGATAAAAGTGTCGTCGTCAAAACAGCTCTCTCTGCTAGCAAGTTTTTTATATCTGCTTAAAGAAGAAGAAGAAGAAGAAGAGTGAAGAGTAAGTAAAGTATTACTACTACTGCTTACTACTACGACGATTACTGATAATAATAATCAAAACGCTCGTGATCTTGATATATATATATATATATATATGCGTTCAGAGAGAGAACTTGTATCGTCATCGAGGAGAGAAGAAAACGCGAGCGACAATACTGATAGTAATAAAAGCAGT
>Ga0114998_10001089_pt1 | contig 20759 bp, 10 predicted proteins | sample ArcticOcean_MG_C_5_FD_87044 | JGI IMG/M metagenome (GOLD analysis project Ga0114998, IMG submission 87044) | Marine microbial communities from western Arctic Ocean - ArcticOcean_MG_CB4_138 | ecosystem: Environmental > Aquatic > Marine > Oceanic | place: Arctic Ocean: Canada Basin | collected... | reverse complement strand
TCAGGCTTTGGCACGGAGATCATATCTAACATGTGCGGAGGCGTTTCGTTCAAAGAATACGTCAAAAGTACCGTGAAAGACGCTTTGCAAAAAGACTCGGTCGAGTTATTACAATAAAAGCAATGATGCACATTTCATATTGCACCTTCAAGTCCGTTCGACGTTCTTTGATTCGAATCCAAGAACGTCGAACCGACTTGAAGGTGCATATTATTATTATTATTATTATATTATATTAGTACGTATATTTTAATCAAAACAATTCACACTCAAAGTCAAATTTCAGAGACTATACCCCCAAAATCATTTCACAATATCATCTCCCTCGCCTTTCCGTGTAACATCTTACACATCTCGTTATAAGCGAACATATCAACCTGCTGCCCAAAGCTCACGATCTTCTTCGCCTTTACCGTATTATCCCCAGTAACAACTCCCTCCACCTCCAAAAACTGCGTCTCAGGTACCCTTAATTGATTAATATCCACCTGTACTTCTTGTCCATCCGAAGCCTTCGCCTTCAGTACTTGCGCTTGTACCGAAATCTTCTCGCAAACGAGCGTGACCGTTTTTTGTTTGAACTGTTGTAATTGTTGTGCGTTCACTTTTGGTTTCGGTTCGCTTACGTCGATGTTTCTCGATGACATTTTGATCGATTTCTCTCTGTTTATTTATTTTGATCGATCTTTTCAATGCGATTAAGGTCAGTACGCGCACGCACAAAAGGAGAGAGACACGTTGAACGAAGAAGAAGAAACTGTTTGAAAAGAGTCTTCGCGCACATCACGTCAGCATCAGGTGCCGAGAAATTTGAAATGTATGTAACGAACACGTCGTGTTTTATGAACACACTTACGATCAACGATCGATCACGACAAGACGCTGAGGAAGAAAAAGGAGCGAGAGAATAACAGTCTCTCCGTGAATGATATGTTTATAGACAGAGAGTGAGGCGTTCGAGGGCGAGAATCAAAACTGTACAGTACCTTCTTTTTATTGATTATTTCTTTTTTTTGTGGACAAGGGGGAGCAAAAAAAAAGTATTTAAAGAAGGAAATGTCAGTTTAGGGTTTCAGTTTAGGAATTAGGGTTAAGGATTATTTGAAAATATAGAAATATATTTTTAATGTTTTCATATCTCGCATAGATTAGTCATACACTACACATAAAAGATATATATCAAAAACACCACAAATCATTGACGAGACTTTACCAAAGACGTTGTTATTTATAATCATTTTATACTCGTTGGGGGTGGGAAAAGAACAGAATATAGAAATTAGAAAAATAGACCTCTGTTTTATTATTAGGTGATGAGAAAATTTTCATATTTATTATCCATAAAAATGGCCTCGATATCATCGACGGCGACGACGAGGTCGCGCGCGATACTACGAACGATCAATTGGCTCATGCACTCAGAAATCTCCTTCGTAGGACGACAACAACAACAACAACGAGTAAGAGTGAGAGGACGAGAACGACAACAAACTATCGAATCGTTTAAATCGATCTCATCCACGTCTGCTCCAAATCATGAGAGGAACACGAAAACGATAGAAAACGAGACCGTGCCGGGAAGACGAGAAGAAAAACAAAAATTTAAAAAGCCAGATCTGCCGAAGAATTTAAGAGACTGCAAGAGAATAATCGCCATCGCATCAGGGAAAGGCGGCGTCGGGAAATCAACGACGGCGGTTAATTTAGCAGTCGCGAGTGCGAAATTAGGTCTAAAAGTCGCGCTGTTAGACGCGGACGTCTTCGGACCATCCGTACCGTTATTAATGAACTTAAAAGGGTTTCAGCCGAAATTGAATGAAAACAAAGAGATGATCGCTTTAGAGAATTTCAACGTGAAATGTATGTCCATGGGATTCATGTTACCTGATGATCGCGCGGCTGTGTGGCGGGGGCCTATGGTCATGGGGGCTATTGGGAAGATGATTACTGATACGTTCTGGGGCGATTACGCGCTCGATGTTTTGTTCGTCGATATGCCCCCGGGGACTGGAGATGCGCATATTTCGGTCGCGCAGAAGTTACCTATTACTGGTGTCGTCATTGTGAGTACGCCGAACGAGTTATCGTTGATCGATGCGAGAAGGGCTGTGGATATGTATCAGAAAGTCGATGCGAAGATTTTAGGCGTCGTCGAGAACATGGCGTGGTTTTCTTCAGATAACGGCAAGACGAAGCATTTTCCGTTTGGGAAAGGTGGGGCGAGTAAGTTTGCGAAGGAGTTAGGGGTTTCAGTTCTCGCCGAGGTGCCTATTTTAGCCGATGTGAGTAAAGGCGGTGATGAAGGTAGACCTGTAGCGGCGATGTTGAGTAGTAGTAGTAGTAGTAGTAGTAGTAGTAGGAATAATGATACTGTTGACGACGATGAAGCAGTAGGTAATGAAATATATTTAAAAGTGGCGAAGAAAATTTTATTAGAATCGGACTGATTTATGACAGTGCTAGTGTGTAGGAATGCTTTCTATTTCGTTTGTATGTACAATTAACAACAATTAACAACAATTAACAATAACATTATTATTATTATTATTATTATTATTATTATTAACCCAAAGGTGCTATATAATATTTTCTTTTCTTCTTTGTTAAATTTCGTCTTCGTCGAAATCGGCGAGAGGTTCGAAATAACCATCCGGACGCGAACCACCACCACCATTTCTTCCGAAACTAAACCCACGGTTACTACTGCCCGACTTCGAACGCATTCTTCTAAACCAATCTTGAACGCTTTCAATGAATTCGTTGACAGTATTTTTAAAGCCGTGCGGTACGAATCGACCTAATTCGAAGTATTTATACACCATGAAAAACGCAACAGAAAATAAGCAAAACAAAAAAAATCCAAACACTGGGTGCTTCGTCGTTTTTTTCTTATTTTTTTTATTCCCAATGTTTTCATAATCAGTACCAAGTGCGTTTAATGGGTTCGTACAAGTATCACCATGGACGATGCGTTCGTGAGTTTTTGGAATCGCCCCCTTTTCGACTAAATATTGACACTCCATGATGTTCACGTTTTCCATTGGATCACAGGACGAAAGTACTGATGGCGAGGCGTGAACTCGATAATATCCATATTCGCACGACGTGTCGTATAAGCGTTCGCACTCGCACTTGGTACTTGCGACGAGGTCTTTTGATTCAGAAACGACACCTGTTTCGAGGTTTAAACATCTCGCGAGCCTTTTTCTGCGACGTCTTTCGAGTTTAACGCCCATGTTGCACTCTTTTTGGTTCGGAATATTTAGAAACCACGTTTCGTAATCGTTTTGTTCGTCGCATTGGTTTATTTTAAACGTTGAATTCGATAGCAACAAGTTGTTAAAATCGAGCACATATGCAATTCCAGAAGCTTCATATTCTTCCTTCGATGCGTCTTCGCCATGAATGACAAACACTGTTCCCTTTTGCACGACATCGGTCCTGATATTATGAACGTTGATCGGTTTGCTCAACTTTATTGGACCTTCCCAACACGCACCGACATCGCGAGAAAACCAAACTTCGTTAGTTTGCCCCGAACTCGATTCTCTCGCCGCGACGATCAAAGCGCCGAAATTTCCAAACTCATAAATATGTGCTCCTTTTAAAGTTTCTTCCCACGTTAAGCCACCATCGCGAGATATATACGTGTTCACTTCACTCGGTTCATACGACAGAACGTTACCGATGTTACCGGTGGAAATAATGACGCCCGGCGTAGACTTGTGCGAATATACCGCACCGAATCGAGTTGACCAATCCGAGCCACCGATCCAGGACGAATCGCCGTGCAAATGCAAAGAACATACTGTCCTTGGATCTTCAGTCATAGCACAGCCTTGAATTGGATTTCCATTTGCATCTGTTTTCGGTGCTGGGATATATCGCCACACTCCTCCACCGTTGAAAGATTGTAACGTCTGAAAATAATTTGTATATTTTGGAGTTTTAGAACTCACGCTAAACGCTTCGTGCGAAATTTGATTCGCAATTAAAACACCATCCATGCTCGCAATGCCTGCGAAATCTGCAATACCGCTTTGACGAACGTTATGACGTAATGATAACGAAAATAATTTCAAGGAATCGTCAGCGGCGTATAAATTACCCATCGGCGCATTGCCTTCGATTATAGCTTCCTCTGCGTGGTCGATGGAAATGAAATCTGGCCCAGCCGCTTCCGAGTCGAAATCGAATATCGAAAACGCCTTTGCGCGAATATTCTCCGGAAAGCAAATCGGATCAAACGTTTCTCCATTATTCGTAGATACTTCTAATAAAACTTCGTCGTATCTTAATTCAGAATCATCGATGTCAGTTTTTGATTTTTCCAAAAGTTTCAAATATTTATCGCAATCTTTCAAAGCCGCGACGTAGACGTCGTTATTTAAAACTTCGAACACGTTCCCGCAAGGCGTTTTATGAGCAAACCAATCTTTTCCTTCAAAAAAAGTAGCCGATCTCACGAACGACACTGCAAAACTGAACCCTTCATGTTTCCTCGATTTCCATAGATCATCCGTCGAAGTATATACAGTTGCTAAAATCGAAGGCGTTCCGGTATGCGTCGGGTCTGGATCTGGTCCCCAATCGAAATCAACGAAAGAAACGATATCATTCGTCTTCGCCGTTAAGTTCTGCCACGTTTGCCCAAAATCCTGAGAAACCATCAAATCGTTTGCGCATACGACTGAATCGTCATAATGCGCTCTCCTACACTCCGGTCTACTGACCATCGCTAAAACAAAATCTTCCCTATGTTTCCCCGGGTGCATGACCATAGTACCAACGATCCTCCACCCATCATCGTACGTCCCACCACTCATCGCATACGGACTCTTAAAACATTTCCCATTTTCATTCTCCATTTGAAACCCGCACGGCTGTATCCAACTATCTCCGACGTCTTTCGTCGCCCAATGCCTGTCCTTATTTCCTTGTAATATCGCGTTCTTCACCGATGAATCAGATTGCACTTGGGTCAGGATAACATCCACAACGTACTCTTTGTCACTGAACCCACTTAAGAGCGTCGTATAATCCGAATACGTCTTCCCATTATCCTTCGAGATCTCGATTTGCCCGTTTTGTAGTTTCAGTATCACCCTCCCAAACGTCTCGTCACTCACTGCGTCTCCTCGTTTAACGACCCATTCGAATTGCTCTATTGGCGACGGTTGCGTGATCGCTGTCAATGATTGATATTCACGCTCGTTGTTCTCGGGGCATTTCAGATCGTTACTTTCGTCATCGGCTCGAACGATGAGATTCCCCATCATCATCGCGCTCGCGAGTAGGAGTACTGCGTAAGAAATCTTCCTCATCATATTTATCACAGATGCTAGTGAAGATGTTGAAGAAAACGAAGTTTCGTTTTGCGGTCGATGAGCTGCCGATGATGAAGAAGAAGAACTTGGTCTCTTCCTCTTCTTCTGCTTCGAACAATCAGTGTTCGTTAGCGACACAGGCGAAAACTGATGATTCCTTTGATCTCGAAAGAACAGAGTATCAGAATATAGAAAAATAATAGCGCTCTGTTTTTGTAATGCATGTGATGAGAAAATTTACACTACGACACTACGAGTATTTCTTCTGTAATAAAATATTCCAAATTTCCCTCGTCGTCTGTGCCAGCCAATAATGAGTATCATTTGCTAGGGTTCAGTGTCGATAACGCGCGGCCAAATTTTTCAAATCATGCTCTGCCCCTCTGTCGTGTCTATTTAGTAAATAACAGGAAAGAACGAGCGGAGTGATCTGGAAATTAATTCCACGCGATACTGCTGACCACTGCACCACCGCTCGATTGCGAGTGAGTTCGCTGAACAGTACTGAGTCATCGAGGACTCGATGTGATAACGAACACCGAGCGCGACGTGCATAAAATACATCGGTTGGTCTACCTCTGTGAACAAAAAATGTTTTCATCAGCGCGGGACCACGGCAGATCTTGCGCGGCAATAATTTATTTAAGAAATGAAAAAGTCAAACAAAAAAGATCCCATCACGAGCAAAAAGCGGCCACAGTTAATAAAGAACCAAATCTGAAACGATAATCGATCCGATAGAAAAAGATGGTAACCAGCACCGGCGCACAACAAAGAACTCAAAATGCAGCAGTGGATCAATGCTCGCCCGAGCGCGAACAATTCCAACAGTTACAACAAAAATATATCGAAACTACGCAGAAGCAGAAACAGATCCAAATCCAATTTCAACAAAAACAGACGGATCGTAAACACGCGATGTTGACTGCACAATCGTTACAAACGATCGACAGTCAATCGAAGATTTATAAACCAGTAGGAAGAGGTTTTGTCATGCGCGAAAAACGGAAGATCGAGGAAGATTTAAGCGAAATCGTGAGAAAGTCAGAGAAGCAAATCGATGACTTTTTAGCGCAGAAGCAGTTTTTGGACGTGAAGATTTTAGAGATTGAGAAGAATTTGAGGGAGTTGATGGAAGGGAACGAAGAGCTTATTAAGGAGTTGCAGAAGGTATGATTTTACTTCGATTTGATCGCGTGATTATTGTTTGTTTAGTAGTGTGAGTACGTGCGAAGGATTGAATGATTGTGATATTTGCGGCACGCGACTAACATTTTTCGTTCATTTTACGTTTTTTTCTAATACAACAGGCAGGCTTGATGGGCAATCAATAGTAAGGAGAGAGAGAGAGAGAAATGAATGAGTATATATAATTAGCACGCGAAAAGTAGAAGTAAAATATAGGATTTTTTATTCAATGTATATGTTTGTATTCAACTTAACATATGCGTTAAAGTTGTGTGTTTGTTTGTGTTTGTGCTGTTTTTCTGTTTTATGATGGTTGATAGCGTGAACGGAGAGTCTCGACGTCGTCCGAAAGCTCGATAGTTCGCGATAACAAATTTCCTCGTCTTTGTGCGATCGTTTTCGCTCTTATTTTGTAAAGCTTTAAAGCGAGAAAGATAATGACGACGAGAGAAACAAACGCGACGACGAAAAGGAACCCGAATGATTTTACGAGCACAAAATCGTTTTGGTCGTCGGTATCGTCGTCGTCGGTAGTATTCGGTAAAAGAGAGTTTTCATCAACATCATCGGCACTTTTCGATACATCATCTTCACCGTTGTTCGCATTAAATGATTCTTTTCGTTCGACCGTGAAACCGTTTGTTATTCGCTGTATTTCTGTATCGACTTTATTCGGAGCGCTTTTTACTGTTATTGGGAAAGATACTTTTGAAGACTGTCCACGCGAATCGATTGCTTCTACGGTTATGTTCATCGTTACATTCTGATTGTTATTATTGAGTAACTTTGTCGCATCGAATACAAAGTTACCAGTGTTCGCATCAATCGTCGCCATAGTAGCGGCATCTGATAAATCACGAAATACGCGAAATTTGACACTCGAAGAAGAGGAAGAAGTCGCGGCAAAGAAAAAAGTAGCCAGTTCGTTCGACGCTAACTGTAAGACTTTGTTAGAGTCGGGTTCACTCGTGAACACTGGCGGGTCCGAAAACTCTGTGCAGGATTCACCTTCAAAGCCTTCAATACAGTCGCACTCGAAGTTTTCGTTGCATACTACTTTTCCGCCATTGCACGCCGCTGAAAATGTTGCATCTAACCCAGGGCATCTGCGAGTCGTACAATTCGTAGCAGGATCGCCTAAACCGAATGCACATTTTTGACAAAACGGTAAAGTACAACTATATAAGAACATCTCGAGAGTTGTATCTTTACTATCTGGTGACGAAAAAAGTCTGAGCAATTCATCACCAAACGTTTGTCCGATCGCAAACGATGGTATGGTAATCGCTGTCGACGGTGGAAAGCTTCGCCAGTTATCGGCAGCCGCGGCTGGGAAATTGCCCTCGTAAGTGTCAACGTTCATGATTAAAATACCAACTCCACCAGCGTCTTGGCAATTGATCGTCTTCTGCGCGAACGAACAACTTCCTCTCACGACTACACAGATCTCTCCTTCTCTAGCGTTGCCGATGTAAGTATTACACCCTTCTCGATCCCAGGCATCTGGTAAGTAATCGTTAGACGCAATAGCGTTTCTTGGATCGGGCGATTGGTACTCGATTTCTTTACTTTCGTCGTTTGTTGTGTTTGTATTTTCAGCAATACCAAAGTATTTCCGGGCGTCGTTGAGAAAGTAATAGAATGGCTCCGTGAACGAACTCTGCTCTGGTCGAGATTTCGGAAATACGAAATTGCCCGAGACAGATTCCAAACCGATTTTTGAGGAGAGATAGCATTTTTCTCCACACTCATTCCCATAGTCGATCTCAAAAACGTCCAGAATAATCTCTTCTTCTTGTTCGAGTTCTCCCAAGTTTGTTTTCAATTTAATTCCTAGCGTTCCAGATGGATACAAACATTGTGACGTTTCATTTCCACCACTTTCATCATCGCTTCCTTCTACGTATAAAGTAGCTTTGATGCCGTCCAATAAAGCGCGATAGCCGAAATCAACGGCAACTATTGCAAAATATACGCCCGGAGGAGCGCGAGAGAACCCTAACTGACCACCAACGTCGTTATTAGCTACGGTTTCAAAGATATCCGCGTTCGTCCAAATATCTCGTTTAGAATCAAAACGAGGAACGCTCCCGCGCGATATTCCAAAGAATAGCTCTGGTGCATCGCTTGAAAAATAATAGTCGTTAAACTTTTCAACGTTAAACACGAACTTCTGATTCAGGCATCTGATTTCAAAAGAAAATACAACAGCTTCTCCTGATTGAAGTCTATCCTCGAACGTGTGCGTTTCGCCAGACTCAATAACAATCAATGGATGTTGACATTGGGTACCAGTAAAAGAATCTCCACACGAGCACGTTCCCATTACTTCATCACATGTTCCGTCATTTTGACATTCATTCTCGCACCAACCAGAGAACGGGAGACCTTGAACGGATAAACGGTAGAGTAGATTTTCAGTAGCACCGGTTGGATCGTTATATGTCAGCAAATACCACCAATCAATCAATGCATCGTCGTCGTCGCCATCATCGTTTGTAAAATTGACAAGTGGTATATCGGCGACTTTTACTTTCACTTCGTGTTGTACGAGATACTTTTCATCTTCATGAAAACTTGGATGCTTGGAAGAGTGATCGGTGTCATTCGATATTACTTTTGATTCTGGTATTTCCGATGACGATTCATCGCGTGATTCTAAAGAATCAGACGCATCGTAGGAATCTCGACAAATTCCATCTTCGTCGTGAATGTTCATCGCAACCTTTCCAGAACCGTCGCTTAAGAAGCCACCACGTAATCCAGGTGGACAGTATATAGGTACTGAGTTCCGTTTGAGGAATAAACGAGGCGACGACCCGTGGTGCAGAGCGTGAGCCAAAGTCGCGCGTACGACGACAGTGCTATGCGGAATCTGAAATTTATAGACATCAAAAGCGCCTTCAGTCAGAACTCTTACGTCGGTGACATTTTCCCAGATGACAAAGTTTGTAGGAAACGATGACGACGACGACGACGATAAGTTTCTTTGCACAACTTTTTCAACGAGCTCTAAAGTTTCAATATTTATCGAGCACGCGACTCCGGTAAGGTTACTCGGACATAAACACACGCCGTTATTACACGTTCCAACATTACTGCAATTTCCTACACAAAGACGTGACTTGTCAATATCGCTTTCCGCGGTAAGTAACGAAATCCTAAACTTCAAATCTTTATCGCTGCCTGCGAATCTTGTACCGCCGTTTGATTCGACTTCGGAATCCGATTGATAAAATTTTGCGTTTCTGACTCCAAAGGACCAATTTTCGTTTTCACCGATTGAAAAGTTGCTGTATAGGAAATTTGGAACTACGCAATCCTTGCGCGAGCATCGTGTTTGTGCAATTGAATCGACATCGTATCCCGTTCTGACGAAAGCGCGCCAAGTGACTGTAAACTCACCAGATAGCCAGTTCGCGTCCGTCAATGCCGTCGAAGATGAGCTGCTACTGGAAATGTCGTCATCCACGCTTTCAAAAAACTCTATTCCAGCGTTTGCGCCATTTTGTAGTAACCCGGGCGTTTTCATCTTGCCATCTTGAACGAGTTCGGTCCCAGACGCGGGAGTGTTACTTGGACATTGGCTAAACGCCCAATACGAATTTTCTTCTGATGAACGCGCTGATAAACACGCTTCCATGACGTACGACGGTGGTTTTGCGTCGATACGTAGTTTTCGCCACGAAATGTCTATGATAGAAGCGTTCATAGGTATGTCGAAGACTTCTTCGAAACTGAGAAACGAATTGTTTCTGTCGCCAATGTACCCGGAAGATGTGAACGTAGTGTTGACGTTCAAGGAAGAGTCGAGTTTGAACATTGATGTGTTTACAAAGTCGCTATGGATCATCTGCACAGGCACGGGCGTTTCAAACAACACTTCAGTCGTGTTTGCGAACATGCGAGTGGTGACCTTCTTCCCAAACAACTCAGGTATGCCGTTCACATCATTAAAATTTAAGATTTGCACAGACAATATCGCCAATGAAGCGTTTGAGGCAAAGTCTTTACTTTCTATAGAAAAATAGGACCATTCGCCTGGAGCTAGCGTCTGCTCGATTGGATCACCGTTCGATACCAATTTTGTGGCATTATTTTGACAGTATAGCCCCGCATATCCACGGAAACATATACACATACCGTACGAATATAACGTTTGATAGCAATACCCATGGCCGGAACAGTTAAACGGGCAACTCTTTAAAGGAACTATTTGCGACGTTGTTTTATTCAAGTATTCTTCATATTCGAACGATACGCGAGCATCAAAAGACATACGTTCGCCTGACACAGATTGGTGGTTTAGAACTGTCACATAATAACCAGCAGATGTTGACATAGTGTTAAATGCCTCCTCAAAGACGGTTTCGATAGGGATATCCAATCGGACGTAATTTGCCGTCACGCTCGCCAGCGTGTTTATGAGTTGAGAGTCTTGTTGACTTGACGCTCTATCCGTGTTTGCAGCATAGTCTGCGAAATATCCCAACGATCGACACCTTGTCTCACCATGATAGGCGACTTCGTCTGGCCAAGCTGCGCATACCACGACGCGATCAGCACGATTATCTGTGTATTGACTTGAAACGTTCTTGTCCCTACGGATGAGAACGGTGCCTAACGCAGACGGATTATTTTCATGCGCGATTTCAATTTTTACCGCATTCACGTTGACATCAAGTGGACGCGAAGGAATAGAGATGTAAAACTTTGCAGAACCACCACGGTCGACTGTTTCCGAGAAAGTCTTAACGATACCATTTGGTGCAATTATTGCCATTTCACTCTCGCAATACTTTCCCGCAAACGGGCGCTCGCAAGAACATTTTTCGATATCATTATCATCGCCATCTACCGCGCATCTAGTGCGATTACCATTACAATCTGTTACGCACGAGTCTTTCGTCTCGTTCGATATAACAACTTTGACGAGAGATATCAAATCGGCTTTTGGTGCGTTAGATGCTTGCGTCCAAAATGAAACTTCATCATCTTCTATTTCCTCTCCTTCTTCATCTTCATCGCCTGTTGAGGGGATTTTATTACTCAGTTGATAGTTTCTGAAAGATATCGGTAAAGACGGCGTGGCGATATTACACACTGCTACGATGAATCGCAGACTTCCGCTCGAAGAAATATTTGATTCGAATAGATTATGCAGAGGAGATAATAATGACCACGATTCGTAATCGAACTGATTATGATAATGAAACGTTGGAACTTGCGGAACACGAACCGTGAACTTGTTCGTTTCGTTTCTGTTATCTTCTTCGACGAGCTCACCACTTTTTCCAGCCGAAGAAAGCAACAACGAAAAAGACTGCGAAGCTATTCCTTTGTCGCCTGTGATGATGATTACATCTTCGTTAGGAGTTTCCACGGTGCCGGTAACCCATTCACATCCATTTTTCTCCGTTTCGCAATAACCATTCGATGGGACATAAAATGTAAGCTCTTCATTTGATTGTTCAACTTTCGATAAGAACATGGATGGTTTAGTTCCTTGCTCTACTCCGTCTGGAAATTGAGCTTCGACTCTTAAAAAGAAGTTTCCTTGCTGCTGCTGATCTAACATCGGCACGTCGATGTTCAGATACGCGCAAGAGCCTGGCTCAGATCTCAATAAAGAGTACCCTTCATCTCTGATCATCGCACTTCCATCACCATCATCACTACCAGATTCGTTTTTCCCGAGCACGAGCTGATGCAAAGTCACCGAACAATCGGCGGACATTCGCCCTTTTGGACAAACGCACACGTTAAATCTCTCGTCGCAAAAGCCGACTCCATTATCGCACGCGTTCAAACACGACGACGACGAACCAATCTCTTCTTCATCATCCCCATTCTCTCCATCGGAAAAGTAATGAATTTTGAACCCTCTCTCGCTATTCATAGCTTCGCTCGTGAACTTGACTCTTAATTTCGTCACGTTCTTAAAAACGCGAGTGTGCGAAAAAATCTCTCCCGTCAACACGGCGTCAGGACTTCGTTCGTCGTCTTTATAAACGCGAAGGAAATCGTCCGCGAATACGCTACTAAACCGCTCAATCGCGAGCGTAATATACGTCGCGTTCTGCGGTTCGATGATCCACTCGCAAGTGAACTCGTGTTTCAAATACTTTTGCATCGTTGGGGAGCCATCTTCTATCAAACCATTCTTTTGATTTAAGATCAAAGTAGAGTTATTTAAAGCACACGAAGCGTCTGCGTAATCATGGCTTAGGAGCGCGAAGAACGAAACGATCAACACAAAAATCCTCATCGTTCTATTAGTACTGCTTAATGAATTAGTGTTGCTCGTGATGAGTAAAGAAATTGATCAGAGAGCGCCTAGAAAAAGAAGAAGGAGTTAAGTTCTTGGTATCCTCTTAAAATCTCCTTTTTTATACATGCTGTACGTACCATAATGATTAAAACAAATTAATATTGGGTAATATTAGTAACGACGTTAAAAGTAAGACAATCATAAAATGGGAGACAGCAATAGAGGAAGCGCGATGATGATGATGATGTTATGAAGAGGATTCTCGAACAGCTCGAGGGCTCGAACTCTTCGCGTTTACGACGAAGTCAAAGAACGGCAAAAAAAACGTCGTCCAAGAAGAAATTAAAGAAAATATTGAACGAAGATCATCGTAACTCCTTCGCGCCAATAATCGCGCTCGTACTAGACTCTGACTCTCACGAGCTCTAAAATCTTCGTAATAATTACCTCGAACTTCTTTACGACGAATGTTACTTCAGAAAACTCTTCACTCCTACGCGTTTGCGTTTCTTTAAAATATATTTATTTCCAGCAATAATTCTCTCTGCCCTCACTCTCTCTCTATAAAAAACATGTCAACCGCTCGAGTGATTCCAATAATCAAACAATCGCTCGATCAGAACGAATCAAAGAAACCAAACTTCAGGTACGCCTGAACGACATACTTCCCTCTACTCTCCCTCTCTCTATCGATCGATCGATCTTTTGAATCGAGAGAGAGAGAGAGAGAGAACAATTTTTTCCGCGTCCTCTCTTTGAAATTCAAGAATTTTGTTTCCCTAAAAAAATGATTAAAGAAAGTCGCGTGTTCTTTAATGTTTGTACTGTTGCGTGACATTTTTAAAAAGAACTGACCGTGTGAGACTGTTTTCTTTCTGCGACGATTGCTTGATTGCTATCGATCGCAGTGGTACGTGGGAAACGTCGTTGGTTGAGAACTACAGGGAGTTCCATGAGCAGTGTGGGATTGCATTTGGGGTTTCAACATCCACGACGACTCTAGGGAAAACGAATATCCGCTCTAGAGAGATTCGACAGATTGCGCATTTTGATAACGAACAAATATTGAGAGATGTTTTAATAAGCGAGAACGGAGTATCGTTAACGAATGTTTTTGAGATCGGGAAGAGAAGGGTGTGTGTATATCCAGATGGGAGCGTGAGTACGATCGTTTCGAGATGGGACGCGGATGTATGGGTCGACGCGGACGAGTTGAATTTAATGGAGACGAGGAGGTGGCTAGAGAAAGGGTTTTTGATCGTTGCGAGGACGGTGAGTAAGAAAGATGGAGGGTGTTGTACGTGTACGAGTTATTTTGAGCCGTTTAGTAACGCGAAAATGAGGAGTCAGAGGAGGAGCGGGATGAAAAAGAGGTTTGATTCGATGATCGATTTAGCGAAAATGAATAGGAACAATAATAGGAGTAATAATAATAATAACAACATTATGATTGAGAACTATAATAATAACAGTGTGGATGATGATGACGACGACATGATTTCACAAATAAATAGCGATAATACGACGAATATAATGATGGAAAACGATTACGAAGACGACGATAATTTGTCATCGATGGATTCGAGAATAGATAAGAGAGAAAAAAATTATTACTCTGACGATACTTCGATTGAGGAAAACTTCTATACACGAAATAATAATGACGATTCTGACGATGATAACGAAAATAACGAAGATTACGATGATACCGTGACTGAAAAAACAACTAGAACGGATGCGCATACGCATAAAACTGGAACGAGCGGACAGACGAATTATACGCAATACATTTTTGGTTTTTTTCAAATGCCAGACTTTTCTAGTTTTGGTCTCTCTTTACCAACGTTCGATGAACTCTTTGGGAATTCAAAACGTACGAACGATGATGATAATACCGAAAATGGTGGAGAAGATGGCGGGAATAAAACTCCAGGATCTGGTAATGGTTCTAATTATAATAACAATAAACTTTTTGGAAACTCGGAAAGTTTCATGGAAACCGCCAAGGCTTTTAATCTCCCGTATACGGCTGAATGTCTCGGCTCGTTCAAATGTGCGCTTTCGAGCGCAGATGGTATTCTTCGCGTATTTCGGGAGCCATTTTGTGCATGTTTCGATGGTGGAGAAGGAAAGAGATGGTTTGCACATGCCGGCGATTTCCAAGCGTTACAAATTAACGGCGAACACGAAATTCTCGTGAAATGGGTAACGGCTCAAAGTTTAGCGCAACAAAAAGAAAAAAGTAAAAAAGTAGAAAAAAAATCAAATCGAAAAGATAAAAATAGTAACGCAGCAGGAACGACGGCCACGGCTGTTCGATTTCAGAATTTCGGCGAGTTTCGAGATCAAGCGTTTGATTGCATAGTCTCCATGCTCGAAGAAGCTCCAGGTTTAGAAGCGAACGAAGATCAACACATCGATACTGAAGACAACGAGTCCATACACGGATTACGCCCAGAGTGCGATAGAAATGCCGTAGCAGCCATGCGCGTCGGGTATCACCCAGAACGCTTCGTCTTTGTTGAAATAGAATCTTTATTTCTTGATGACCGCATGCGAGAAAGAATAGGAAAGCGATCAAAACCGGTTATAAATATATCCGTCGGTCAACACGCATCGTCCGCGAGAGCGACAAGATTAGGATATAACATAGACAATATATTGAACGGAGGTGATCTGAACGACGGAAGCGATTTTGGTGTGCAGAAGTTTGAAGTTGAGAAATTTTTTGCGTTTCCAGCCGCGGATGTAGATTGTAACGCCGGACGTATCGCCGTCGTCATCACCGTGCCAATATTGAAACATGGCGAAGAGGATAATATATACAATGATGAAAATGGAGAAAATGAAACAATCACGACGTATGCGACGTTAGCTTTAGGCGAAGCGTCCATACCGTTAGCTATTCTCGAGACCAACGCTCGCTCAGCGCAAACGCTTACTGCGAACTTGTCTGTGGTGAAGAACATCGAGGCGACGCTTCAAGATGTGAATCCGAAACCGGCAACCAAAAATGGTGCAAAAGGCGTTGGAAGCATCCGATGTCGCGCTTGGTTAGGCACGCGTTCAGAAGCAATCGAGGCCGGAGCATCAAATATTCGACCAGAAACGATCAAACGTGGAAAATCGAAAGATTTTAGAAAAGATTCCGCTAAAGATTTGCACATGGCCTTGCATAACATAGACGAAGACGATGGAGATTCATCAGATGATGAAAAAGCAGCCGTCTTGTTTGGCGAAGGAACTATAAATCAAAAGAATGCATCCGCACGTCCTATCGTTAGAGTTGCCCCGAGAACTTGTAAAGTATACGTACGGATCAGTAGCGTTAGAGGTATTCCCGAAGCCGAAGCCGGGAAGAATTCAAACGGAGTACTTTTGAGATGTTCGCTCTTGAACGATTCTCGAGATTTAGGTATTTTCAAAGCGAAGAAGTTTGGGCAACCGGCGACTCGAGTGTTTGAAAGCACCTCTGAGGCAAAAAAGGGCGACAAAAACTGCACTGCTTTTCATGAAGATCACGACGTCATCTGCTTTGAAGTCGAAGAACCAATTGTCAACGCAATTGTGAAAATAGACGTTTATTCAAACCATGAAGGAGGTGCAAAGAACGTCAAGATTGGAAGATTTTGCATTGATTGTTCAGGTATGCCAAAGACAATATGTAAAGACTCGCGGTCGAGTATTTTTAGGATTAACCAAAGAACTGGCGTACCATTGGCACTCGGTCAAGGAAAATTTAAATTATTAAGATCGCCAAAGAATCAAAAAACAAAAGCGATCATTAACGTTGATGCAAACGGCGAATTCTCATTCGCGGGAAAGACTAAAGTGAAACCGCTCTCTACTCTTTCAGGTTTTACACAGACAACGGCAACGACGACGAAAACTACAAAGAACGGCTATGCTGAAAACAGTGACTCTTTAGTGCACGCGAATGAAACGGAGTATTTAGGTGAAGTTAAAATAGCAACAAGGATCGTTCGCTCGACTGATCCGCTCGCTGCTTCAATAGTTGGCGCCGCGCGCATACGCGTTTTGAAAATGCGACACGTCCCGTCCGGATCTGCTCCAGGAATTGCATTACGACACGACGTTTCGTGGGCATGGTTACCAAACGCCTCGGCGAGATCACCAGCGGGCTGGAAGCGAGAAGTCGATGTTGCAATACGAGATATAACGAAACCGGTGCATATTGGTGTTTTTGATCGAGCAAGAGCGGATGAACGCATTGGTGTGTGTACGATATATCCTTCCTCTTTACCTTTGTATGGAAGAGATATCGTTGCGACTGTGCCTCTGCGCTCGGAAGACAATAGCGAAGTTACGGGTGAAATCACGATCAAAGCATCTTTCAGAAAAGTAAAAGCAGGAAATGCTCTTCGTCGATCATCGAATACGGATAGCGTTCTCTCTCCGGCTCCTTTTGGCGGTCTTGAAGACTCGTCTATGAGTGTTGGGTATGTTTCCAGAGCAAAACAACTCGCGCGAGCTTTTTTGTTTGGTAGAAGTGATATGGACGACGATCTTCTCGTCAGAGATCCTTCTTTTACGTTCGCCGGTCTTAGTAGTAAATTTGGAGGCGGCAATGACCGCCACGCTCGCGAAGAGCGAGAAAAGCGTGAAGCGCAAAGATTAGCTTTGATCGTGGGATCGAATAAACTACCATCTAGTATTGTCGACGCGCTTATGTTTGAAAATGTGACGTCGTCGGCAGCGCCAAAACCTGACTCGAGTTTCGTCGCCGCTGATGGTACCGGAGAGCGAGAAAGAAAAGGAGCTAAAATTGGAACTTTCGCTTCGGCTACGCGTACTCCTTTTTTTTCGTCAATCACGTTTGATAAAGATGGTTCCGTTACACAAGATGAAGATATCGACGCTATTCGCGCAAAAGCAGCTGTTATTAGAATCAGTTTGGCATTGCAACCGTTCGCTTATGTACTGAAACGTATTGAAAGAGCGACGCGTTGGCGTGATTACGTCTCGAGCGCTTCGTTACATCTCGTGTTGCTCTTCTTTTGCTTCTTCCCGAACTATATCGTCGCTAGTTTATGCCTAGGCTTTGTCTTTCATTGCTCGACGAGTAAGCATGGAATGTCTTGGTGTCTTTTCGGAGCAGAAAAGTCGCGAAACGTTGAGATTTTAAGAGTCGATACGGCTTCTGAATTTACAAATTTTCCGCCCGGCTCAAAGTTTGATGCTCCAATCGGATGGTTTTCAACTGTCGTTCGAGGCACAGAAATCGAAGATGAAGGTTTACTTCGAGATCCGAAACAAGTGAACGACGCGATGTTTGATACAACTATGCAAGCGATATTTTGGGTGCAGTGCCAAATTTCCTATCTCGCCGATTTTATGGAATCTCTTCGAAAAGAAACTCTTCGGTGGGAGCATAGAAACTACAAGAATTGCATGGCGGCAATTATTTTTGCTACAAGTATAGGTGCGATAACGGTATTTATTCCTTTCGGGTTTGTCGTTTCATCGCTTTTGTTTTACTCTCTCAGACCGGGTCGATTGGCGGTGCCAAAGTTTTCGGTTGTAAAGTTAAAATTGAACTCGTCCTCGCAACAACAAACGGCATCAGTTGTATAGGTGTACATAAGATTTTTAAATGAAATTAATATATTTATATTGTATAATAAGAATAGCATACTAGTATTTGTGTTGTGCAGCATTAAGCATCGCCTTTTTTAATTCCCTTCTTCTTATCTTCGGCGTCATTATATGCGTCGAGCTTCGCCTCGATATCAAGTTGCTCTAATTCTGCGCCTTCGAAGAACTTCTTCTCCTTCGCTTCCTTCTCCTTCTTCGTCGGTTGTTGAAATCTCTTTTCCAAAAACTCATCATCTACATCAGTAGGTCTTCCTTCGTTATACTCCTCGAGGAACTTTTCGTGATACGGTAAGATCTTAAACATCCTCTCTTTCTCCTCTTTGTACTTCTTCAAGTTATCAGTAGAGTCTTCCCAAAGATACTCAAAAATGCCCATCGAATGCTCGATGCCGCATTCTTGCAAAGTCTTTGTTGGATCTAACACCACGCCTTCGAACGTACCGCCTCTTCGTAACATTTCAATCTTCTCGCCACTTTCGCGCTCGACGCGCTTCATGAGATCGCTCACGAGTTCGGTCGTCTTGTCGAGGTTTTTAAAAGTTTTACAAACTCCATAATATTTCGACGAAGGCGCTCGCGCTTGGAAGCGCGTCAATTTCGACGATTCGTCCGTGTACGGCTCCGGGAGAAGTTTAACGATCACTGTGATTAAGTTTTCGTTTTCGTTTTCGTTTTCGTTTTGTTGTTGTGTCATTTTGCGCGCGGAAGTGATTTTAAATGAAGAGATCTCAAAATTTGAGCGTTTTTTTTGATCTTGGTCAAATAAGAAGCTTCGCTTTAAACGCGACGAATTGTTTGAGGCTGCGATATGTACAACAAGAAAAAGAGAGAGATTAAATAAACACGCAATGAAGAGGAAGAGGAAGATGATTTAACTACACCTTTGTGGAATTTCGTGGCCGATCATCCGTTCATATTTGGAGCGAAAGTTTCAACGAAATTAAACGAGTTCGACTTTAAGATATTTTATGGGTTGTGTCGAGCGAGTCGGGAACTAGTGTGTGTGTGTGAGTGTGAATTTGAACTGAAATGTAATAAAGCGTTAAAATTAAATAATAACTGATCTCTCTCTCTCTCTTTTGCGTATGTGTGTGTGTGTGTGTGTCTGTAAATACGAACGTATTTAAGCCTCACCCTCGGTGGCATCTCCTGCCTCTTCCTTCTTGCGTTGCTTTCGATCTCTCGAATAGCACTTTGCGCACAAGTATTTTCCCTTTTCTTCCTTGGAGTTATACCAAATCGAACTCGTCGTCGAGTTTTGGCAACACGAGCAAGACTTTCCGGATAAAGCGACGAGCTCCTTGTAGTAGCAATTCACGCATAAATACGCTCCTTCAACGGTCTTTGACTTTAACCACGAACCGCTCGTTTTATCCGAGTTACAAGCGACGCACGATTTTGTAGAAATCGCCGCGCGCTCTCGATAATAGCACCTGTGACATAAATGAACGCCAGATTTCACGTGCGACTTGTACCAACTCGCGGTTGTTTCCTCCGACCCACACGCCCCGCAGTTCTTATTCTGCAGTTTCGTCAACTCCTTGTTATAACACTTCCTACACAAAGTCCCTCCAGCGATAGTCTTCGATCGATACCAACACCCGTTCGTTTTCCTCGAATCGCACATCGCACATTGTTTATCCGCGAGCGCTAAAGTCTCGACTCTATAACAAGCTTGACAAATATCCGCGTCCGCGATAACCTTGGATTTGCGCCATCGCATATCTGGACCGCCTGACACGCGGCACTTCTCGTTCACGCACATCTTAGTCGGGCCCGGTTGCCTCACGGCTGGTGGTAGCCTTTGTTGGATTCTCTTGATCTGTTCCGGCGTAAGTTCGGGCGGCATTTTTTGTTTTCCCTTCCAGAGTGATTATATATATATAATAAATTGAATTCACAAAAAACAATTATAATTATTATATAATTGTACCCCCTGCGCTGAGATCTGAATATATATAGATCAAACTACTCACTCACTTACACAAAGACGCACTCGCGAGACGCGTGCGTTTCCTTGTTGTTATTATTATTTTTCGCACGCACTTCTTTCGAGAGCGTAAAATGAGTCTTTCTATACACAAAATTCAAACGAGTATATATACACTGCAGGTTCGTTTTTTTATATATATTTTTTGTTGGATTCCGTGATTTTAAGAACAAACTATTTGCTACGCGTGCGAATTTATTTGTGTCACCGAAACGAGAGAAATACACTACAAAGAATCAGCTTTATGCGATTAAGTTGTCTTTGTTTTTGTTTTAATTTTCCGTCGTTTAGCGGTGACGTGAGCCGAATGAATGAGGAATCGGCGTGACTGGATCGCGAAGAGCGCTTTTTTTCTTTTTTCTTTTGG
>Ga0114998_10001077_pt1 | contig 20851 bp, 6 predicted proteins | sample ArcticOcean_MG_C_5_FD_87044 | JGI IMG/M metagenome (GOLD analysis project Ga0114998, IMG submission 87044) | Marine microbial communities from western Arctic Ocean - ArcticOcean_MG_CB4_138 | ecosystem: Environmental > Aquatic > Marine > Oceanic | place: Arctic Ocean: Canada Basin | collected... | reverse complement strand
TTCTTGTCATATTTTTCCGAACGCTCACCTTGTTTTAATTGTTTATGTTTCGGATTTTTAGTTTTGTTATAAAGCTCGCGAGCGCGTTCGATTGCTTCTGAGTCATTATCATCATCGTCATCATCATCATCGTCATCACTACCATCATCATCCTTATTATTATTATTATTATTATTATTATATATATCATCGTTGCCGATAATTTCCAACTCTGAATCCGAATCCATCTTGTCGTAATCCGCTTTGGTCTTCTTTTGCTTCTTCTTCTTTCCAAATTCAGCCTTCTTTTGTACTTCAACGTTCGCCTTCTTTTCGTCTCTTTTCTTCTGCTCTAATCGTTCTTCAATATCTTCCACGTCGAGTTCTTTCGGTTTTGAAGGTTTCGTTCTTCTCAAAGCGTCGTCGATGTCCATGACGGCTAAACTCGTATATCTACCGCCTCCTTTGATTTCCGCGACTGGTTCTGATTTATTATTATTATTCGAAGAAGAAGAAGAAGAAGAAGAAGAAGATATCATTCTATCGTCCCAGATCTTAATGATCCCATCGGACGAAGCGGTCACGAATAAACTCGTCCCAGGTATCTCCTTTATCGCTCTCACTCTGTTCTCGTGCGCGTTTTCTATTCCGCGAGTCTTCGTCGATAAACTATTACTACTACTACTACTTCTCCAATCGAACATACAGACGTCGCCGCCTTCGTACCCTACTCTATACACGCAACTATCACCAGCACTACTATAACTCGCACATAGACTCTTACGATACCCAACTCTGGTCCCATCTTTTTGATCATCTCTCTCGAACGTGCCAACTCTCTCCCCGGTCTCGCACTCCAGAACCTCTAACCCGCTCGACCTTAACAACGCGTACTTCTCATCCGCTAAGCCGCAAAAGAAACAATCCAGCGCTTGCGCCCTCGTCTTCCCTTTCCAAGCGACTCGACCTTTCCTCAAATCCCACAACGCGACCGCCTTATCCTCTCTCCCACACGTCAAAGCAACCTTCCCCGATCGATGCGCCGCTAAAGCCGCGCAGCCGCCCCTGTGCGCTAACAACGTCCTCAGCAAAGACCAGTCATAGGTCTGCCAAACTATCAACTTACCATCCTCCGAGGCACTGATCATCCTCTTCGGTGCCGATTCAGGATCCGTGTCCACGAACGCTACGCTCGTGACCGTGCCTTTGTGCCCAATTAAAGTCCCTACGTCCGCTAAGCCTCGCTTTGAGTAATGGAAACACCTCACGCGGTCGTCAGAGCTGCCAGTGCATATGAAGCCGCCACAGGCAGAGACTGCCTTGATCGATTGCTCGTGGCAATCGATCGTAAACCGCTTCGTGAGCGAGGAATCTGTTAAAGTGAATCTGTGTGCGAACAGGAATCGTTCGTATGATCCAGTGAGAATTTCGTACGAACTCGATACCATTTGAATTAAATTTTTTAATGACGAATGCGCGGAAGTTTAAGTAAAAATGACGAATTGGATGTCGTTCTTTTTGCGTGGTCAAAATTCGGTTGTTATTATATATATATATATATCGCGTGTTAATATAATAATCGAATAATCGAACGAGGAATGTTTATTAGAGTCGGAGTTTCTATTGATGACAGATTTTTAGTGTTCGCGTGGTAAAAAGTTTCCTTTTAGAGCGCGCGAGATGTAATAAGTGGATGCACAGAATTTGATAGGCGAGCTGAACGAAGCGAAAAGAGTAGAGAGTCGTTTCGCTTGTATGATCCGCGATACGGATTTCGTACCGCGTTCGATGACGTTTAGATGAATACGAGCGGCGACAGGTTTCGTGAGGAGAAGAAAGAGTGTGTGATTGACTGATTTGATTGACGAGCGTACGCGATCCCGACGACGACGCGCCGCGCAAGTATTTCAAAACGGTCCAAGGCGGACCGGCGCGCGGCAAACCACGCGTTCATCGAAATTCATATAGGTCCATTAACGCTGTACTTGCACATTACGTGTACTCATGTACGTGTAGCCCGTTTCCTTCGCCGCCGCCGTCGATGTTGCCGTCGTCGTCTTCTCGATTGCCGCGTTATACTAAAGCGGTGGCGCTCGTTGGTTTCCTCTCCACTATTGCGCCTATGTTACGGTTCTAATTGAAGAGAAGCTACGGTATTAATTAATTATATAAATAAATAAACATTTACGGTACTGTACATAATACCATCACTATAGTAGTTAACAATAAAGAGCGCGCGAATCGTTTATCGTACGTTTTCGCTCCTTTTCGGTCGCAAAAATGTTCTGCGAGTCTTACTTACTTTCGTAATAACACAAAAACGCATCATCAGCACAAAAATAAATGCACGCACATAACAGTATTATCTTTTTAACCAATTTGTACGTTTTTTATCACACCACTAAAAAAGCTACTATTATGTTAAGATGCTCTTAAAGTTGTTTCTATAATTGTTAGAATAAGTTTTGCGTACTGTATCTATATCGCGTTCATTATAAATCATCGTCACTCAAGCTAAAATAAAAGATCTCGAATTCTGAAGTTTTTGAAAAGTTTTGCGTTCTGAATATCCCTCTCAACCAATCGTTCAACGCGAACAACGAACGCAAACGCGCTGCGCTGCTCGCATCGTCTTCACCGTTTCTTCTTCTTCTTCTTCGTTTGTCTGTTTGTTTGCTTACTTTTTTTGTTGATCGCAATAAGAGAAGTTTAAATAACTTTAAAATCTTTAATTTCTTCTTTTTGTGGTCGCTTTGACCAAAACAGATGAAACGTCATTATTCGTTTATATCCATTAAAACAACGAAAATATCTAAACGATGACGATCATCAACGCGCTCTCGCAACAACAACGCGCTCTCGCAACGACGACAAACAAGAACTCGCGTTCATCATCATCATCGCGAGTGCGATTGTGTTCTAAAAAGAACACGTCTTACTCGATCACGAACGCGATTAATAAAACAATAAAGGAAGATTTGATATCTTCTGAAGAGAAAAAGGGGAAGAAAATATCCGCGTTATGTTTAGCGTCGATCGTTGCCGTATCGTTGACCGTGGCGGACTGCTCGTTGTTCGAGGAACGAGCGCGAGCGTTTGTTGGGAACGAGGTAAGCGAAGTCGCCGCGCGCGGTGGTGGTGGACGATCGATGCGCGGTGGCCAGGCCCCGAGATATAGAGGTACTGCGGCGAATAGAAGGGCGCCGCCCGCGAGGGGATACGGCGGCGGCGGCGTGATGCCAATACCAGTACCGATGTTTTCACCGTTTGGGTTCGGGATGCCGTTTTTTGGCGGATTCGGGTATGGAATGCCGTTTGGTTTCTTTGGAGGCGGGTTCATTTTGCAGTTGTTTCTTTTAGCGTTTGTGGTGAACGCAGCGTCTGGTTTTTTCCGAGCAAAGTCGATGGATGCGTATGAGAGAGATGAGTGGGAAAGAGATAATAATAAGAGCATTGATGACGATGACTTCAGTGACGATTGGAGAAACAAGCGTCGCTAAGAGCAATTTTGTAAAAGAATATACATATACATATATATATACTACACAACAGTACTAATTTGGTACGCGTACGATTTATTAAAATTTAGTAGACTATGAACCACCATAGATACATCGATCCTAAGTTCTTCAACGAAGTCGCTTCTTCGATCAAACGTCGGACTTGTCCACTCGTGCTTAATGGCAAACTTGGAGCGGCGCCGACTCCTACGACGACGCCTTCTAAGCGCGCGCCGATGTTTTCCAAAGCCTCTTTCGCTTTGCGTTCTGAAACCTGAGCGTTTTGACTTCGACCTCTGGTCCATTCAACTAAAGGATCGTGTACGAAAGTTTCCAAGACAGACATCAAAGCTTCTCTGTGATTACGTAAAACATCCAAAGTTATTTCGCACACGCGTTCGAACGCGCCTTCGTAACCGCCAACTCCCAAGCCGTCGATCATATTTTGCGTCAATCGAAAAGGGACAACTTCTGGCGTTTCCAACTCCGTACCCTTATCGAACAAACAAGAAAAATCTACGTGCACACAATCCCCTGTTGTTGCATCTAACAAAACGTTTTCGGCGTGGCGATCGCCTAAACCGACGATATGGCCAACCATTGCCCAAACGGCAGACGTGTGCGCAAACGCTTTTCTGGCGGCGAACCATTTCGACGGTTCTTTCCAAGTATCCAGAAACCATTTATGAAAAATAGGAGGAAACTTTTGCAAAACCTCTTTTGCACATCCAACTGTAGGTCTTCCTTTCCATCTTTCGTAGATTTCTTTAATGTCGTTATGCGTGTGACGCGTGAACACTCCTTCTTCGATGTATAATTGTTGCATGACGTGTCGCAAGCCAGTCGTATTCGGAACCCACTCGATGATCCCGCAATCTTCAGATAACGGGATGACCGAGAACGTGCGCAAATACAAGCGACGTTTCCGACTTTGTTCGTCTCTCGATAATAACCTGTTCAAAACTGCGCAAAATTCCATCATTCTTAAATCTTTACGCAAATCGTCTTTCGGTTTACACAAAAACGAGTACTCTTGACCGTCGTCTCCAATCACGGTAAGTTTTTTCGGTTTCTGCAACGATTGCAAAAGTTGCACGTCATCCACAAAGCCGTAGAAACTTGGTGTCGCACCAGGAAATGGAACGTGATCCGTTGGATTCGAATCCTTTGGAGGCAAAGCAGCCGTCAAAGATATTTGGAGCGGAATCATAATTTGCGACGGAAACATCGCGCATAAACCAGGGAATTCTTTCTCGAGCGAAAAGCTCTTCGCTGGACGACTTCTTTGATCAGCACCACTCGGTACTTTCGGTTGGAACGCGCACAATTTAACGAGATAGTCAGCCATGTGTTGAAAAGCTTGAATTTGCTCTCGATGACTACTCTCGTCTCGTATCGAAATTTGTAAAATAGTCACAGCAGAAAGTTTCCGACGCTCGTCTCGCGAACGCAACATAGGCGCCAGCTGCCATAATGTCTGATCCGGGTAAGCTTTGAATAGTCTAACAATCACCATCTGAACGAGGTTATGAACATCTCCATTTTTGTGCGTCAAACGAGACGTGAGTTGCGGTAAAGCAATGAGCCATTTATATAGTGGAAATGTGTTGCTATAGTTCCTTACAGTGAGCGTAATAGTTTCGCAACACTTCTTCGAGCGCTGTAGTTCCTTCTGCAACTCCTGTTTCGCTATTTCACTAGTTGTAGCTGCGAAAGTTTCTTGCATCTTCTCGTATGCATCACCAGCATCAAACCATAACGTCAACATCCTTGGAATTGACGCGTAGACGTGTCGATGACCATGTTTCGCAGAAGCCCCGTATGCTTGCGCTGCATCCTCGATTAGACTATAACTAGAGCTCGCTTCTTTACTATTTCCAGCAGTCGTATTACCGCGACCAGCAGCTGCATTCGTTGTTCGTCGACCTCGAGAGGATGCATGAGCTCCCGTCATTGAACCCGTTCCACTTATCGCTTCTCTCCTCTGCGCATCTTTAAGTAATTCATCCAAATACCTTGCGAGGTGGAAATGAGCCTTCTCTCTTGAACCGTAATGTTTTTTAGCACGCTTGTATAAATCAAGAATTTCATTCTTTTGCTTTTGACCGGTGACGGCAGCCCAACGAGCAAGTTTAAGCGTCGCTTTTGCTAAAACTGACGCATCTTCGTCGCCTTCGGCGAGTATGTCTTCAGTTATGCTCGCTGTGCTACCAGCAGATCTCGTGCTACTGTTGGCACCTTCGTCGTTGAAGCCAAGCGCACCTTGAATTTCGCTGACTGCTTTGTGCTGCTTTCCCTCCGCCCAAAGCAGTTTCGCCTGTTCCAAGGCTAATCGAACGTTATTTCCAATCATCGTTCGCGCACTTACACCGCTTTCAACTAATTTCATGGAATTCCGTGCCTCAAGAAGAGCCAATTGCGCAGCACCGTGATGTCCAGCTGTTCGACAAGCTCGCGCCTGCGCTAGCCACGCGTTTGCCTTAGCTGGTGCAGCCTGGAGTAAACCATATATGCACCTTCGCAAAGCTAAAATAGGCTCTCGCGTTTGAATCGTAGCTGGTACTCGATCCAAACGCGCGTCCCACGCATTTAATGAAGCTTGCGTGACTAATGGTATACCAGATTTTGACTCTCGAGGTATGATACGAATTAAATTGGTTGTCGTACTTCTCGTATCGGTGAGTCGACTTCTTGCTGATGCTGCGCTATCTCCACCACCCACTCCACTGATTTCGTTTTTGGATAGCAGCTCGAGATGCAATCTTTTCATCTCCATTCGGAAAGATTTAACTGCTTCAAATCCAGCCGCACATTCTTGCAATAAATGCAATCGAACTAAACTTGGGTGAGCCCTATGCCAACTCCCCTCCATGGCAGCTGCAGCTAATGGGGCCAAGACTGCGTCGCGCGCGGATTTCATTGCGCGACGAAAACATATGTCGTCAGAATCATTGTTACTATATTCGCGTTGATTATGATTCCTCGTTAGTGAAAGCATGATGCGACCAATTGCGGCATCACCATCCGCTGGTGCCTTTGGATTAAATGCAGAAGATGAGAGGTGCGTCGGTAATCCAGAAACATCGTCATCATCATTAAATCTTACTGTTACGTGTTTACGATGTAATCGAGAGGAGAGAAGACCAGCGCTTCGTCCTCGTTTGTTGCGCGAGGGACCGATTAAAGGTACTCCACCATTTGTTCCTGATATAACGGTTTCGTACGCATTTGAAGAAGAAGATGAACTAACTCTGCTTCGAGCATTCTCGTTATCTAACTTTGTTAATAAATGGTCTAAATCGTCCCATCGTCCCAATCGCCACGCCGCGTTTGCTCCAGATTCTGCCAATGCGGCTGTTTCTTTGCGATTTCGCGCGAAGCGACGTGCTGCGAGCAAAGTTTCTGAATCTCTTTGAACTGTTGTCAAATGTCCAAGACCCTTCAAGCAACGCAATCGACCCCATTCGGCAGGCGACAAAGCATCACTCGAAGATGATTTTGTTGATTTTTTCGAAAGTTCAGATTCGTAGTGTATCAACGCCTCTTCCCATTCTCCAGCTTCCTCGTGCCGCAATAGCTCATCCTCGACTTTTGGTTGCGCACGAAATCTAGGCAAAGCCAATAATTGATCAGGCTCTGCTAGACCTTGATATACAGAAGCTAAGAAAGAGACGTCTCCGTCAGCCATATCGAGCTTTTGCTTTGAAAAATTTGCAGAAGCGGGGTTTGACACCGCGCCTTGCGCACGACAATGGTCTTCAAAATATCTCAACGCGCGCACTGATGCTCCACAGTTTTGCGCTGCTTTAGCAAGTAGTGTCTTTGGTATATTTTCTAAGAACTCTTGAACAAAGTTTACGTTTTTGTGCACGATGTTTGAGACGAACGGATGACGTCGAGTATTGGAAATAAGAGCGTCGGCAACCCAGGTTTCGAGCTGGTCAAGTAAATGAAATATTACTTGCGCTGCTAACTCTGCAATTCCACCAGATCCCCCAGAAGCGGATGTGTTACCACCAAGAGCGCTTTCTTTTCCTCGCTGCGAACGCATTGCTGAAAACGCAACGACATCGTTGGGAGATATTTCTGCTCTATTCGTATTCATCACTTGCAGTTCGTTGTCTGGAAGTATGATACCGGCTGCATCTCTCAAAACGGCTAAAATCTCGAGCTCGACAGAAAGCCTTCGTATTCGTGCACTTTCGTCACCCTCATCGTTATCGATGATTATGGGATTATTTACGTTCGTGCTGGCGTATTCTGTTTTCTTTTGACCAGTCAAAGCATCTAGAACCATGTGAGGAAGCAAAAATAACGTCAAACGAGTATCGTGTCGGAATACGCCCAAACAATTCTCAAACAAATCAGCACACGGACCTCGTGCCTCAATGGCTAACACGCGGCACCATTGTTGGATCCATTTTGAAAATGAATTGACAGAGGATGATGTTCCGTATATCGGTCGCATGGATGGGAGCTGTTTATTACTGTTTGAGGTATAAATCGTCGTCAAATACGGCGCCAAAGTTGTCCTTGCCTCTTCGGGTAATTCTGACCAAAACTTAGCTCCGTCATTAGTTGACCCCTCTGGTAATAATGTTGCATCCATATCATTCTCGCGCCTGTTGTATAAAAATGCCGTAACATCGTCTTCGTTAATTCCTTCCGGTCGACACTCGCTCGTTATGAGTACTTTTTGCGCACTGAATGCAGTTGCATCGAGCATGTGCGCATCTGTTGCGCCGCGAACCATTCGAGATAAATGGTTAACGAGTAAAGTTTGCGCAATTTCTTGAGGTGATACGGCTAAATGTAAGTCCACGGATTCTGTAGTTAGACCTAATCGACCTGGATCGATTGCTCCGAGCTCGCCGAGACACTTTGCCGCTAATCTTTGTGATCGTAATCTTGCTTGCTCGTTTTTAGCGCTACCCGTCGATGAGTAATCGTGCGAAAAAGATTTAAGTAAAGCAAATCCTAAATTTCCAATGGTGGGATCCGCGGTTGCACCTTCGTTCGAGCCTTTAACAAGAGAGTTCAACTCATTTGCATTTGCTCGATCGCTCAGTGCTCGATATATTTCAGCCAACGCTGTTTCTCGAACAGCTGCGCTTTCATTTTGCGACAGAGAATTGGTCAATGCTTGCAAACGCATTTCCAAACTATCCTCGAGCAAATTTGACTTCCTCGCATCGTCGAGCTTAGCATTCGATTCGCGAAGACTTTCGAGTCTCGGTAAAAGTGGAAGCGAAGCTAAGATTGGTTTCGGAAGAACAGCCTTCAACACGAGTTCGTCGATGACGGCTACAGCTAAATTTGCTTCCGTCGCAGCAATAACACTAATATTCTTCGTTACATCTCCACCATATATTTCATCAATATCAGAATTGTCTTCGACTTGCTGATCGTTGTTTTGGAGATATGGTAACAAAGTGACCACAATTTGACCGGCGATTCTCGATAAATATTCGCTACTATGCTTTGCAATTACTTGCACGAATATGAACCACGCTCTGAGAGCATCTCTCCGTAAGCCAGTTCGTTCAAGTGCTGCCGAGAAGTGCGCCATAACTTTCGGCGCAAACTGTGGTAAATGGTCTTGTATCAAAATGACCATGATTGTGAGTGATTTTAAAAACCTTCGATGCGTCACTACGTTCCTCTTCTCATCCGATTCATACATGAGCATTTCCACGGCGGTAAAGTGCGCGCGGAGGAAGTCTGGTAATGTAGTGAAATGAGCGTCTCCTAATGCTAACTCACCAATATCGTTAAGCATGGGTTTCAATTCCTTCGCACAAATCACTGGTTCTGGAATCTTATCGTTCGCACCAGCGGATTTGATTAAACACCTGACGAGATATAACGCGTTATCTGCAATCAGCGTTTGTATTTCACATTCTGTTTGCTCTTGAAGAAATTCAATAGCGTTTTTTCTGTGCGTTTCGTTATCTTTTGATGAAAGAAAATCAGCAATAACGACATATGCAAAGTCATTTACGATTGACTTAACAGTTGTCCTTCCTCCAAACTCCTTCGCGTATGCAGCTAAAGTTGTGATATCTCTCTTCCGCACGAGTGTTGATATAGCGGCAGGCAAGAGCGCGTCTAGCAACTCACGTTCAGAGCATTCAATGACTGCTTCGCAGAGTGTTCGTAACATTTCTTTGTTGTTTGGAATTATTTGTCCTATACCATCAGCGATTTGAGCGTCTCCCAATAAAAGCTCTTTCGGGCGAATATCGCGCTTTTTTGCAAGCGAATGTAAGAGAAGCGCAGCAGTTGACGCAGTTAGCAAATTTTCGCCAGCGTTTGGAACTATATGTTTCACACAAAACATTGCTTCAATTGTGAGCGCGTCTCGCTTTGCAGGCACAGTTGAAGCAGCGATTGAAAACACGCGCAAAGAAAGCTCTCGAGCTGTATCGGTCGGCGCCTCATCTACGACAATTTTGAGATACCTCAGTAATTTCAAAGAAGCCTCAATTTCAATATCGTAAGTTTGATGCTGATGACTGGACGTTGGTGCACCACCCCAAAGCGATGCGACGTTTAAGCTTGATTGCCTTCGCAGATTCAGCGTGTTAAGGTTATCCATCGTTGCTTTAAATTGGCGAAAGGAAAACGCCGACAGATTAATTTGGCCACTCTTAAGAGCACTTTCAAGCAAAATTTCACGTCTCGAAAATATGCGCGCCGCTTCCAAGACAGCTTTTCGAACACCAGAGCTTTCGTGATGCGCTAATCGCCACACGTATCCAATCAGTTCGTTCGCCCCAAATAAAGCAAACGCTTCTTTTCCGTTTCGATTTCGTATATCGAGAAAATCTGGGCCGCAAGTAATTGACGTGTCTAAAATTCTTCTGAAAGATGAAATTGCGAGCTTAATCGCGGCGGCCTCAGATTGCCTAGCACCGTTGTTATTCTTCCACGATGCTCCACGTTGCTTTCTCGCCGTCTCAGCTTTTTCGGCGCTTCCATTTGCTTTAGAAACAATTTCTGTGACCTCTGGACAGTCCTCGCAAACGAGAAGCTTTTCAAAAATCTCGCCGTATTCTTGAACGCACAGTTTTGCAAGCTCTTCGCAAATGAGTGGCTTTTTTTGCTCTTCAATTTCATTCATTTCTTTTGCGCGCGATGTTTGACCTCTAGAAGGTTTTCCGCTCGCCTTTTCTTTCTTTTGGTCAGCAGTATCCGTCGCTATACGAAAAACGTTGTTTTGCAAGAGATTGTCGCCAGCTGTTCCCCGTTCTTTTGTCACTCGCGAGAACAGTGCGTTAGCGATTTTTCGCCGCGTTTCCGATGCGCTCGACAGATTTTTATTTACCACTACGTGTATAGATTCACAAAGAGTTTCTAAATCTTCGTATTTTTTCTCCGCAGCTAAGCGAATAGCAGTAATAGCTTTCGATGTAAGAGATTTACTCAAACGCTCGAGGACGACTTCATAGCTTTCCTTTGCTCTAGCTGGCGCGGTAGAATTATTAGTGTTTGTCAAAGTGTCACTTAATGACAAAGCGACCGTGAGGCATCCAAGATCGTAATTAACTCCAATCGCCAAAGCCGTAATAGCTCTTGCTGCCAAAGCTTCCGTTTGCTCGCCAGTATCTGTCACATTACTTGTACTCGTCGTATCGTTATTATTATTACCTGCAAAGTTGCGCACCATGCCGATGCCTTTTTTTGCCAACTCTCCCAAAGTTTGACTAGACGCTGAAAATTTCTGCGCGAAAAATTTTGCAAACGGTAAAGCCATGACGACTATGGTTCTCACGCGTTCATCTTCGTCCGCTATCGCACGTTGTAAGACGCGTTTTGCGAGTTCGGCGGAGACGATGGTCCCGCTCGACTTTTCAGTCGTTGCAATAAAAGTCGTTGCGAGCATTACGGATGCAATTTTAGACTTTATTGTACTTTCGAGGAGCTTCTTTGCGTGCTGGCGTTCGTTGCTGTTGTCGGTAAATTTGCTTGCGTTATCGAGAAGCCAGCACACTTGCGCATCTTTCCCGTATCTAGTAAACGGCCAAAGTACGACTTCTGGAGTAACATCGTGAACGTTGAGAAGCGAGAAATCATCGTTTGCTCCGCCTCGATTCGCATCAATATCCATTTGTCGATTGAGTTTATCTTCTTCGTTTCTTCTCTTTTTTTTTGCTCCAGCAAGGAGCAAAGCAGTCGCTGCGTCGCAGAGCATCGCAAACGCACAAAATTTTTCCCTACTAACAATTACAGCATTGATGTCTACAGCTTCTGTGTATGCTGTACCGGAGTTTTTGATAGAGTTTTTACTATCTTTAGGTATTGATGCAGCTGCCGCGTTCTTATTTTTACCGAACCATTGCAGCCATGTTGAAACGAATTTCTCGGCGCTCGCTTGCGCATCGTCGGCCGAATAGCATTTTGCCGAAGCTTTGGCAAGAGTCACAATGGCACCAATCTTCTCCAGCGTCCTTAATTCACCACTACTATCGTTAATAGTACTCGTCTCTGATATCCAAGCATTTAAGGAATCTGGATCTGTATTCTTTCGCGGCAACCCGAGTTGTTCGAGCATCGATATTACGCAAGATTCGGTCCATTTAGCTGTTGCCAATAGGTTTTGCTTTTCCTCGTCGTCAACTTCTAAAGTAGTTCTATCTTCTACTAATACTACTCCATCATCATCATCTTCTAAATCATAATCAGAAGGAGACGATATTGCTAGATCCTCAAAATCAGCATCATCATCATCTTCATCGCTAAACTCTCTCGCCGCTGATTTTTTGTCTTTTCTTCTTCTTCGTATTGTTGTGTGCATAGTAGGCGCGCGCATAGCAATTACTAATATTTCAGAGAAAGCCTGAGAACTCTCTGGAGTGACCGCACAATGCATTAAAGACGCGCAAGCGCGCGAACAAAGCACTCCAATACTAGTATTCGATGATAACCGACCAACAAAATTCTGTTTTAATCTTTGATTTTCCCGTCTTTTGCTACTATATCTCATCGACTTTCTGAATTGCCTTATCATGCGTTGCTCTTCCTTTTCTGTATACGATGCCACGAGCAAAAGCGCATCGAGTAGCATTTCTCTGATCACTCTTGAGACACACTTACTTGCACTTTTCGCGAACGCTTCCACGAGTCTTTCGGCGTTGTCAACAATTATCGAAGTCGTCGACGACGATGACGGTAGTTTCTTTCCTTCGCCGTTAGTACTACTACCGCACTGCTGTTGCAAAGTTTGTAAACATATCCTAGCAAACTCGCTATTGTTACCAGTATGATCGACATCATTTTCAAAATATTGCAAAGCGTTTAACGTCGCTTGAATAGCGAAATCTGCGCGACCTACGTTATTGGAAAAGTCGGCATCGATAGCCTTTGCGCATTTCAAAGCGTTTAATCGAACTTCGTATGACTTTGAATAACTACTCAGATCTATTATTGCATCTATGGTTTGCGGCGTAATCATCGTGCTAGCAATTTGCGGAGATGCTGAAACGGCTCGTGCTACTGTTTGTAAAGCTGCGTTCGCGAAAAGAATCGCGGAATTACCTCTCCGGTCTAACGATATGCACGCCGCGCGTTTCAAACCTACTAAGAATTCATTTATATCGTCTTCTTTTTCCGTTATCGCTATGGTTCGATTATGATTATGATTTGTAGTAGAATTTGATTTTTTCGAACCAGTTATTGTCATCGTTTTTAATTTCTTATTAGTATTAATATTACGATCAGTAACAATGAAATTCTCCTTTCTTGACTCTAAAGCGACATTCGCGAAATGTTCCGCAATCGTCCCAAAAGACGAAACTATAAACTCGTTAATCGCTCTATGATTATTACACAAATCATCCTCATCCTCATCCCTCTCTCGAAACACAAACACCTCCCTAGCATCCTCGACAGCCCTCGTCGCCCCTAACACCAAACTCATCCACCCAACTCTATCATGCGCGGCAGCGTATTGCATCAACTGCCCGACCGCTTGAAACGCAAATTTCCTCGTCTCGACGAATTCCGAGATCGTCGTCTTGAACACTTTCACGAAAACTACCACTGCAGACACAGCACTCTCGCTCTCACCATTGCTATACGCACTGCTACTAAATATCTGCGGTTTCTGTTTCAGTGTATCTATAATTATTGATAGCGCTTCGACTACGTCCTCCTCCGTCACACTTTGATATCCACCCCCTAAATAACGTAAACATTTACGCAAACGGAAGAAGAAGAAGAACGGTTATAAAAGAACAAAAACAACAAGAAAGCCTGAATCATCAGCTTCAAGTTGTACATACGCTCGTCGTCTCTCGATCCTATCGTCATTCAAAGTCGAGCGTTTAGACACCGAAAATCCACTCCCAGCTGCGACCTTTTCCTTAAACGAAATTCAAAACGAAACGAGAAACACACGAATTACCTTTGAAACATAAATCGATTAATTCCGATAACAACTCTCTCGCGACTATCTCAATCCTTCTTTTTCTTTCTTCTTCTTCTGCTTCCTTGGAAGTATTATTATTCGTCTGTTGTTGAAGCTTCGCGAGGTTTTCTCTGATCTCTCTCGCGATTGCTCGAGCGCTCTTCTTCTGCATCATCATCTTTTCTTAATCATAAACTAATGTTTGATGGAATCGAATTCGAAATCGATTTGAGAGAATAAACAACGAGTGATAGAGAGCAAGAAAGCAAGAGAGAGAGAGCGAGAGAGCAGAGCTGCAACTGCTACTGCTTCTGTTTCTCTCTCGAATTAATTCGAGTGCGAACTTTAATCGAGGGCGACGTCGCTTGGTTTTAAGAAATGGAGCACGGCAGAGATTTTTGAATTTCAAAGGAAGGAAGCACAGAATACGATTTTGCTTAAAACGCGAGACTTGAATGACTGCTATCTCACTCAATACGAACGATCGCAGTGGAGCAGATGAAGCAGGCTTTTGTTTGGTGTTAGTTTCGTTATTTCATTTGTCGTACGTGAGGAGTTATTACGTGCATTGGAGCGCGGCGCAAGCGTGTGGAAGTGTTAACGTTTTGGAGGACGTCTTTCGAGCGTTGACTTCGTGATCATTTAATGGACGCGCTATCGGTGCACTAAAATACATAAAAAAAAGCAACGAAAAGAGCAGAAATCGCGTCGTGTTCCTCTAAGAACTACCAATCTCTTTGCCCTTCTAATCGTAATAATACGACTCTCCGCATTCGCTTCGTACAAAAAACTTCAAACTCAGATCAGAACCATTTAATTTCGAATTTCGCAAGATCTCAAAAACTCGAAACAGAAGGATTAACAAACACCGACGACTCAACATTCGCCTCACGAACTGTCCATACCTCTCGCGTCGGTCTCCAATCTTCCGAGAGCTAAAACACGCATCAACCGGTTCTTCTTCTTCGTTCTCTTCCCGATCTCTCTCTATTTTTAAGCCCTAGTCTTTCTCTTCGCGCGTTTTTGGTCAAACTTCAGTTAACAAAAACATCGACAGTAATAATTAACGCTTCGCTCTTTTCACTTTCGTTAACGCTGAAAATATTCACACGCAGCCGCGCGTGAACGAGTAAAACGTTAAAACATTGCGTTCTTCGTTCTTTTTTCCGATGCTCTGTTTCCCGCGGTGTGCTAATACCACGTACTCGTCTCTTAAACATCGTCTTAAAAAGAATACTTCAAACGTTCAAAACACGAGACAGAACCGCGCGCGCGTGGTTTCAAAAACGAAGAAAACGTGTAAAACTGATAGTTCTCGCTGACCTTATATCAATAAGTATGAGAGCTTAAATAAAACGTATACCACTCGATCGAATAAAAAAACTCAAGATTATTAACCTAATTATGATCTATAGAACGAATAAGAATAAGGTTTGAAACCCTAGATAATACATGTTTGCACTGAAACCCTAAATATATTCACAGACAACATTTAATCTAATATATAACGAACACGATATTAAATAGCACAATCGTTCCACGCTTTCTAAACGAGCGAGCGGAGAGCTAGAGTAAGAGAGTCAGAGTAAGAGAGATGCGGAATGGATCATTCAATAGCTCGTCTGTATCTGCCGCGAATGAGTTCACTGCATTTGCAGGATCGGAGAATGGAAAAACGAACGAATCAGCGGCAATAGCGAAAGGCGCATCACCGGCGATAAAAGCGATATCTGGATCGTTCGGGGGCATAATCGAGGCGTGTTGTTTACAGCCAGTCGATGTCGTGAAGACGCGGTTGCAATTAGATAAGCAAGGGCAGTATAAGGGCATCCAGGATTGCTTTAGGCAGATCCAGCGCGACGAAGGCACGAAGGCGTTATGGAAAGGGTTAACGCCGTTCGCGACGCATTTATGCTTCAAGTATATGTTGAGAATGGGCACGAATGCGACGTTTCAGGCGATGTTGAGGGACGAGAAAGGGTATTTAACGACGCAGAAGCGGATGTTGGCCGGGTTCGGCGCCGGAGTATGCGAGGCCGTGGTCATAGTGACGCCGTTTGAGGTTGTGAAGATTCGGTTGCAACAGCAGAAAGGGTTAGATCAATCGAAGATGAAGTATAAAGGGACATTGCATTGCGCGAAGACGATTATTGCAGAGGAAGGCGTGAGAGGGTTATGGTCAGGAGTTGGACCGACGATTGCGAGGAACGGGACGAATCAAATGTGTTTATTCACGGCGAAAGCGCAAGTGGATAAAACTTTGTGGGGGAAGTTAGATGGCGATGGTACAGTTTTACATCCAACGCAGTCTTTAATCTCAGGCGGCTTAGCGGCTACGTTTGGCCCGATCGCTACTGGGCCGTTCGATGTCATGAAAACGCGTTTAATGGCTCAAGCGAAAGCGCCGGCCGGAACGGAACAGAAATATAAAGGATTCCTGCATGCCGGCGTGGTCATTTTTCGAGAGGAAGGTTTATTCGCGATGTGGAAAGGTTTATTGCCTCGTTTAATGAGAATACCGCCCGGTCAAGCGATTACTTGGGCCGTCGCGGATCAAATCGTCGGCTTCTTTGAACATCGTAATACTAATTAGTAGAGACGACGGCGACGCGTTTAATGTGCTCCTTCTCCTCCTCCTCCTCCTCCTACCAATATTATTATTATGACGACGATGATAACAACAACAACTAAAGAATCAACATAGCAATTACGTACCGCAGCACCGCGTCCTTGCGTAAGAAAGATTATTCAGTAGCAGTAAAACGTCCTTCTCCTCTTCGAGAGAGACTTTATTTAAGTCTTTTCTGAGGAAACATCGATCCGAGGTTTGTGAGACCAGGCCAACTAAATTGCGTACGACACTCTGTTCTCTTCCGTCTTCCCTGCGTTCTCGAACGGTGTCGTACAACGGGTTAGTCCACCGTTCGAGAACGCACGAAAGACGAAAGCGAAAAGAGCGTCGCGCGCAATCCAGGAGTCGCGGCGCGCTCTCTCAAACCGACGTTTCCTCAGAAAAGACTCGAAAAAAGTCTCTTTCTCTCTCTCTCGAAGAGCAAGAGGACTGGGTCTGCAAAGAGCGCACAAAAACTGGTTCTAACGATCACGGAAACAGCTTTAAAAGAGCACGCCTTCTGCGGAACATTTAGTAGCTTTTTTAACTCTTAAAGTTAAAAGCATAGCAATTTTTAATATCGTTGTGGATAAAAAACGCACTCCATCAAAACAAAAATGTTGCGCTTAAATCAATCAAAGACGCATTCGACAGTTCGCTCGATCCTCACGAATACGCACGCACGAAATGCTCATCTAACCTTTCGCTCGTTGCATGCTCGCATTCGATCATCTGCGCATCGATCGATCGCAATAGGCCTTTTGCAGCGCAGGAAACATGATGTGTTTAGATTTAGATATGGATCGAATCCTAGTCATCGCGTGTTAAGTTATGCCAGCACGCGCTTTTGCGCATCGAATAACAGAAGTTTAGGCACCTTCGCGACAGAATCGAGTCAGCGACGAGCAGTAGTAGCGACCGTTCTCCATCTTCGTCAAAGTGTACAAAGAGCTTGGTGGTCGAAGGATTGTTTAGGGTGTCATCATGCGCAATATAGCGCGAAGCGATTTTTTGTATCGAGTTCGGCTCTTTCCTCCTCTCGAACGCGTACTGACTGCGTCGCACGCGAGAACGCGGTGACGGTTTTGTATGACGTTAAAGGAATGCGATGTGGAGGGTGCTCAGCGAACGTCGCGAAGGCGTTGAATGATGAGATCTTTGTGAGCGCCGCGTGCGTTAATTTGGTCACGAATACGGCCGCGGTTACGTATGATTTGCAGGGGAAGAAGGGTTTTAATTTTGACCGCGATGATGATGTACGGAAGATGATGGCGAAGAATAGGAGTGGAGTGCGTGATGATGATAGTAATGATAAGGATAATGCTAATGACGATTATTTGAAAGAGATGTATGAGAAAATTGCGATTGATGTCGTAGCCAAAAAAGGATTCGAGATGCGCAGGAGGGAAAAAGGTAAAGCGGGCGTTCAAATGGCTTTAGAAGCGCAAAAATTGAGAGAGATGGAAAAGAAAAAGTCGACGAACGATTTGTATAAAGCGTGGGGGTTGACTGTTTTGTGCTTAGGAACGCACGTGTCGCATCATTTGCATCAGCTTGGGTTACATGAATACGCGCACGGAGATGTTTTAACGCACTTGGCAAACCCTTGGATTGGCGCTACGTTGGCGACGATGGCGTTGTTAGGTCCAGGACGGCAGATTTTGAAAGACGGGTTGCTTGCGTTTAAAAACGGATCGCCGACGATGAATTCTTTAGTCGGTATAGGAGCGTTAGCCGCGTTTGCTTTGAGCGGCGCGAACGCGATGCACCCGGTTTTGAACGAATACGGTATGCGAACGAATGATTTTTTTGAAGAACCTGTTTTGTTGTTGGCGTTTATTTTACTCGGAAGAGCGTTGGAAGCGAGCGCGAGAGCGAGAGCTGGGGCAGATTTAGCATCTTTATCGAGTTTGTTGCCAACAGAGGCGAGATTGCAAATATCACAAGTCGATTCGAAGAAATTAGATTTGGAGGCGTATTTATTAAAATTTAACGAAGAAAACGGCAATTTTGATGGAATGATAAATGATGAAGAAGAAGAAGGAAAAGAAGAAGTGAAAAGTAATAGAGCAAAGCAATTAATGTACGCATCGATCGACCGAGAATCGATTACGCCAGGCGACGTCGTCCGCGTATTCCCTGGTGAAACGATTCCATGCGACGGCGTCGTCGTCTCCGGCGCGGCTTCAGTAGACGAAGCCTCGTTAACTGGCGAACCGATTTTCGTTCCAAAATTTAAGCGATCAAAAGTTTCAGCCGGCTGCATCGTCCACGAAGGCCCTTTGTCGATCATGGCCTTGAAGAATGGCGACGAATCGATCGTGGCCGGAATTCAGAAAACTGTTGAAGAAGCGCAAAGCAGGCCGGCGCCAACGCAACGAATTGCCGATGCTATTGCGGGACCGTTTGTATATTCAGTCATGGGTATTTCGTTAGCAACTTTTGTATTTTGGGCCGGATTCGGTGATGCCATGTTTCCAGGAGCGCTCATGGAAGCGGTTGGATCGAACGCCGCAGGGATTCCATGGTGGTTAGCGCCTACAAAATTAGCAACGAATGTTTTAGTCGTCGCATGTCCATGCGCTTTAGGTTTAGCAACACCGACGGCGGTGTTAGTAGCAACAAGTTTAGCAGCGCGAAGAGGTATTTTATTAAGAGGCGGAGACGTTTTAGAACGAATGGCAAAAGTCGATTGTGTCGTCTTTGATAAGACTGGAACGTTAACAATCGGTAAACCGAAAGTTACAGAAATGAAAGTATTTGAAAATAATGGACTCGAGGCTTTGCGCGTTGCATTGGCGGTTGAATCCGAAAGCGCGCATCCTCTCGCTAAAGCTATTCGCATGTTTTGTGGTGAAGAACTAAAAAAGATGGGCGTGAATAAAGACGACGCTTCGATATCTTTTGGGAAGAAATCGGAAGAAAAGACGGCGCCAGGTTTTGGGGTATCCGCTTTACTCGACGGTGAAAGATGTTTCGTTGGTACACCTGAATGGGTTCAATCCAAAACGAGCGATAACAATAAATTTAGTTCTCAATCGTATGAGGAAGATTTGCAATCTTCAACCGCTTCGTTCGCTTGTGTTGGTACAGAATCCAAAGGGATCTTGGCTCTATTCCAACTGAACGACGAAATGCGACCAGATGCTATTGAGACTATTAAGCGATTTAAAAACGATTTGAATTGCGAAGTGCACGTGTTATCCGGTGATCGTCAGCTCGCCGTCGATGCGGCCGTGCAGTACATTTCGTCACACGAGAGTAACAGTCGTACTTCTTCTTCAAACAACGACAACGATAATAATATTTTCACGAGCGCTCGAGGTAATCTTTCGCCGGCGGATAAAGCCGAAATAATCGAAAGTCTCAAAAAAAGCGGTAAAACGGTCGCAATGATTGGCGATGGTATAAACGATGCGATGGGTTTAGTCGCCGCAGATGTTGGGATCGCGGCATCGGGTGGTCTCGATGCCGCCGCCGCCGCCGCCGGAGTCGTCCTCGTCTCGGATAAAAACGAAATATCAACGTCCTGCGACGCGATCGAACTCGGCCGCGCCGCGTTATCGAAAATAAGACAAAACCTAGCATGGGCGTTAGCCTACAACGCAATCGGAATCCCGTTAGCCGCGGGTGCGTTCTTACCAGAGTACGGTATTAGCTTAAACCCGAGTTTCTCTGGCGCCATGATGGCTTTTAGCTCAGTCGCCGTCGTCACGAACTCGCTTTTGTTAAACGCAAACAGCCGTAGCAGTAGCAGTAGCAGTAGTAAGACGCAGACGATGAACAACGGGAACAAAAACATCAACGCCTCGTCCTTAGGTTGGGGAGTACCAATCAACGACGCAGCAGCAGCAACGGCAGCAGACGAAACAACCAAATACTAGCGACAAAGTATCATCAATCGCGCGTTTTCGTTACTGATGTAAGCACTCATTAGCGGGGTTTTCTCTCGTTTCTGTAATATATTCACGGTGTGAAGGTACTTTGTTCTGTTACGAATAAGAGAGGTATATTACGAGGTTTCATTGTCCAACAATATCGAAAAACTACTTCGATTTTCTGCCAATCTTGACAAGAAATGCAATCCAAATGCAATCGAGTTCACGACGCATCAAAGTTCACGAAAAATCGTGCACTTAAAACGCAGAGATTAAGGACCATAACACGTGAGACGTTGTTTCACAACACACTTCTTGATTAGTTATTTGAATTAAAAGCTTATTAATTTTCATCTCATACCGCATTTTCTAAATACCAACACCCTAAATACCAACACCCTAAATACCAACTGTAAATCGGCAAAAGGGGTAGTACTTTTTCCAAAAACGAACATTTCTCCATTTTATACTAACG
>Ga0114998_10001076_pt1 | contig 20853 bp, 18 predicted proteins | sample ArcticOcean_MG_C_5_FD_87044 | JGI IMG/M metagenome (GOLD analysis project Ga0114998, IMG submission 87044) | Marine microbial communities from western Arctic Ocean - ArcticOcean_MG_CB4_138 | ecosystem: Environmental > Aquatic > Marine > Oceanic | place: Arctic Ocean: Canada Basin | collected... | reverse complement strand
TCTCAAGAAATGACATCCTCTCGACTTGCTCCCATTTTCTTCGGTCTCTTCAGCAGTGCAGTGTTAACAGCGGTTCGACCCAACGTGCTCTTGATTCTCGTTGATGATTTGAAGCCGGCGCTTGGGTGCTATGGCGATCCGCTTGCCAAGACTCCGCAGATTGATGCGCTGGCATCCCGGGGGATGCGCTTCGATCTTGCTTACTGCAATCAGGCGGTTTGTGCGCCTTCCCGCTTTACGCTGATGCTGGGGTCGCACTCGACCTCGACGGGGCTTTATGGTTTGGGTTCGAACTTGAGAGCGAGGATTCCTGATGCCGTGACGATGCCGCAGTATTTTGCGAAGCATGGCTATCGCACGGAGTCGCTTGGGAAGGTTTTTCATATCGGCCACGGAAACGAGGGAGATCCGAAGTCGTTTTCGGTGCCGCATTTTAAAGAAAAAGTGATCGAGTATCTCGATCCGGCGTCGAAACCGGAGGGCAAACTGACCCGGGAAGAAGCGATGTTTACCAACACGCCTGCTCCGAAAGGGGGCATGAATTCGCTGCCACGGGGTGCGGCCTTTGAATCACCGGATGTCGGTGATGATGCCTATGCCGATGGGCGGGTCGCGGTGGAGACGATTAAGCGGCTTCAGGCGGCCAAAAAACGTCGGGGTGACGACGGGACGCCCTTTTTTATCACCGCAGGATTTGCGCGGCCCCATCTTCCATTCTCGGCTCCCAAGAAATACTGGGATCTCTATCAGCCCGATCAATTCACTCTCGCTGGGAACAAAGATCACCCGAAAGATTCTCCGGCGGTGGCACACAAAAGAGGAGGGGAGATTCGCAATTATTTCCCGGTCCCGGATAAGTCAGACAAACGCCAGATCGATGATGCCCTCGCTCGTCAGCTCATCCATGGCTACTATGCCTCGACTTCCTACGTTGATGCCCAGATTGGCCGAGTGATTGCCGAGCTGGATCGATTGGAACTCAGCGACAATACCATCGTTGTTCTGTGGGGTGATCATGGCTTTCATCTCGGTGATCTTGGAATCTGGACGAAGCACACCAATTACGAGCAGGCGAATCGCATTCCGATTTTGATCCATGCTCCTGGAGTGACGAAGCCTCAGAGTGCGACCAAGCAGCTTGCTGAGTCCGTCGATATTTACCCCACGCTAGCAGAGCTGGCCGGACTTCCCGCTCCTGCGGGTCCCCAGCCGATGGACGGACTGAGTTTGGTCCCGGTCTTGAAGGATCCAAGGGCGCGTGTCCGTGACCATGCTTTTCATGCCTATCCTAAAAGAAAACTGGGGCGAGCCATTCGGACCAAGCGCTACCGTTTGATGGAGTGGAGGGGCAAGGGTTCGACGGAATACGAACTCTACGATTATCAGAAGGACGTCTCGGAAAAGGTGAATCTCGCGAATCAGAAGCCAGCCGTAATGGATCGTTTGAAAGCAATTTTGGCGAAATATCCCGAGCCGTGGAAGAAGGCGAAAAAGTAAGTTTGGCGGATCGCTGAATGAATCGTAAAGTATTTGCGTAATTAGATCATGTTGAAGTCGAGTATTTTTCTTTCTGGCCTCCTTTCGGTGGGATCCCTCTTCGCTGATGATGCGAAACCTGTTTCACTCTTTAACGGGAAAGATCTTACCGGGTGGCATAGCGATGTCCCGGCCGCGGATAAGAAGTCTGACATTAAGCCAAGCTTCGTGGCTCGCGATGGCATGCTCGTCAGTCTGGGGAAGCCTGGTGGTCACCTCATCACGGACAAGGTTTACGAGAACTATCGCCTCGAGGTAGAGTATCGCTTTGTCGATCAGCCCGGAAATTGCGGGGTCTTGGTCCATTCTTCCAAACCGCGTGTTCTCTACGGGATGTTTCCCAGCTCGATCGAGGTCCAGATGCATCACACCAATGCCGGCGACTTTTGGTGCATCGGCGAGAACATTGAAGTTCCCGATATGGTGAAGCGTCGGCCCAAGGGTGAAAAACAGAAATGGGGTGGCGCACAAGGCGATTCCCGTCGGATTTTGAATCTCACCGATGGCTCAGAGAAGGCGGTGGGCGAGTGGAACAAAATGGTCATCGAATGCCAGGGCAACGAAGTGAAGGTTTGGGTCAATGGTGACTTTGTGAATCACGGGAAAAACTGCACGGTTTCCAAAGGGCAGATCGCAGTTCAGGCAGAGGGAGTGGAGGTCGAATTTAAGACGCTCGATATTTCTTCCTTGAAGAAGTAGCCGCTTCTTAAAGCCTACTTCTTCGCGCTTTTGAGTGATGCGAGGTAGGCGATGAGGAGTTGACGATTCTCGATATTTTTAGCGAGAGTGAATTGGGGTTGGTCGCTGTTTTCGAGGAGGGCTTTACTAGTTTCCCGCGACGGGATATTTGAGGTGAAGTCTCTGCCAGTATTCTTTCCAGTATTGGTCGAAGAATTCGAGTCCGGCGATGCGGATGTCTTCAGATTCTTTGGCGACGGGGGCGGAGGAGGGATCGTAATTTTTCAGGTGTCCTTCGCCAGCGCGGTCCCGGGGCGAAGCGAAGCTCCATTTATTATCTCCGAGGATGTCGGCGAGGAATCTTGCGAAGACGGGGTCGTAAGCTTTGATCTGATCACGAGTGTGAATGTGATTGTGATCGTGGTCCATGGTGCGGTTTGTGTTGTACCAACACTGGACACCTTCAGCGAAATACTCGGCGCGATTTTTGGCGGCATAGCATCGTTTCTTTCCGCCGAAGACGATAAGAATTTTATCTTTTCCGGTCACGTTGACATCGGTAGTGGTGGGCTTTCCGTTCACGAGGATATCTCCTCCATTGAGGCATTTTTTGAGGAGTGTCGATGTTTGGTCGGGGAAGGCTTTAATCAGTTCGTCAAGTAAGCTGACCGGCTTGTAACCGGTGATTCGACGAAAGCGTTGCGCGGCCCGGCCATCGTTCCAAAGTCCCATGGTCGAGGCGTTGATGAAGGTCCGGGTCCAGCGTTTGTTGAGTTCCTCGTCAAATCCTGCGCCGTGGATGACGTGGCCGAATTCGTGGATGAGAATACTTTCGATCTGCATCCCTCCTTCGTATTCCATGACGTCTTCTTCGGCGAAAAGGACGACGTTTCGGCCTTTGACTTTGGTGAGGAATCCTCTTTGCCGCCAGTTGTAGAAGTCGAGTTCCTTGCCGGTTTTGTCAGACTTGAATTCTGGAAGGTCTGAGGTGAGCTCTTCATGACCCACGAGAAGGCAGAGGACTTTTTGATCGCGGATGCGTTGGGCGATGGGAGGCTTGAGGTCCTTCATCATACGGTCGAAGAGGTAGGCTGCTTCTTTGTGGACGACATCCGGAACCTCATTTGAGGTGGCGATGAGAATGTCCTGCACCATTGTCGTTTTGGTGTAGAATGCAGGATCAAGCTGATATTCAGCGGCAATTTCCGGCTTCAGGGATTTAATCTCATGAGCGGTGGCTGCGGAGAAGAGGATGAGGGAGCTTAGGACAGTGAGGCGTCTGAGTGACTGATGAAGTAATCTGGACATTGGTAAGGGGGTTGGAGGGGTTATTTGGCGAGGGAGGCCTGAAAGGGGAGTTCCGAGGCAGTGAGCCAAACCGAAGGGGTGAGATCTTTTCCGCCGTCTTTCATGCCCAACAAGACTACTTCGATTTCTTTTCCGACCATGGAGTCATCGAGCGGGAAGAAGTAGGCGTCACCGGTTTTCTGTCTGCGGACGGGGCATTTTTCGGTGGCGAGGAGGAGAAGGCTGCGAAAGGGAGGGATAGTCACTTTGAGGGTGTCGCTGCCTTGAGGTCGTGTCCGAGAATTTCTCTATAGGGGAGGAAGAGGTGCACTTCTCTCGGTCCAGTGTCCCTAAGGCGGATTGCTTTCATCCCGGAGCTGCCCGCAGACGGCATCCATTTTAAAGAGATGGAAGTGGTGGTCGCGGCAAAGGGGCCGAATCCATTGGGTTGTTGTTCTCTAAATTTCCGGGTGGTCGGTTTGCCGCAGTAGCGGGCGGTGGCATGGTCACGATTTCATTTGATACTAGCTCTTTGGTCTCAGGACAAAGCTGCTCCAACAATTATTGACCCGCGGGTCCCACGAGTTCGACGAAGTTGCCATCAGGGTCCTTGACGACGGTGAGGTAGACTTTTCCGCCCGATAGAGCCACGGGTCCTTTAGCGAGGATCTTGACCCCGGCCTTCTTGAGGCGGGTCACCGAGACGTCCATATTTTTCACATGAATTGTAAGATAGCGGAATCCCAACTGGCTGGTGATATAAGTTTGGGACCCTTTTCTTGGGCTCTCCTTGGCTTGCATAAGCTTGATTTTGGTCGCTCCTTTTTCTTTCCCGAGAGCAAGCGTTTTGATCACAAGTGCTTCTCCGTCACCTAAGCCAGAGTCTTTCACCACTTGGGAATCAGCAGTAAAACCACCCACTACCGAGAAGCCAACGGCCTCGGTGTAAAACTGAATCGATTTTTCGAGGTCTCCTACCATGACACCGAGATCAATTGTGGTCGTCTGGAATTCGGATTCTTCTGCAGAAAGAGAGGTGGCAAGAAGAGAACTGATGAGAATTAAAAGAGGCGTAAATTTCATAGGAGTCCCTTTTTGAGGAATTTTCCTGCACTTGGCCAGTTTGAAGCTGCTGTAATTGAAAATACTTCTTTTGCTCGATCTGTGACGACAGCGGCGATCGTCAACAAAGCTTTTTTGACGCGATTTATAATCAAATTCACTGGAGAGAAATATCAGCCTATGAATCTGCACAAATTTCCTGATTGTGGAGGAGCAGAAGACGGGGAGTGAGGACGAGAAGAAAGAAAAACGTTTCACGGGGCTAAGAGGAAGGAGAGTGCGGATGAGGTTGGGTTCTTGACCTACCGGAACTCCGTTATAATCGTATCGAGTCCGCGAACTTACTAAAACAGCCCAATGAACTATCTTCTCGATATGAATGAGCGAATTACCGATCGAATCGGGCAAAAGAAGTGGTCAGCCCTGTATCCGGGGAATGCGCATCACGGTCAAAGTCAACGATGTGCTCAAATACCTTGCGAGAGATGAGTCGCCAGAAAATCCTTCCCTTTCTTTCAGAGGGATCGGCAGCTTTTTAAAGAGAAAAATTCGACGGGTGTTTCCAGTAAAAAAATGGAGCTCACCTTCCCGATGAGACAGATCAAGAGAAAGGGCCTGCTGTGGATACGCGGAAGTGAAGGGTATGTCTCTTTTTGGATCGATGACGGGGATGATTTGAAGGACTTTGGAGAGGGCGGTGACGTCGTTTTTTCTCAGGCCTTGGGGTCGTTGAGTATTTTGAAGGGTGCTTCGCCAACTTTTTGGGTGGAGCCAGGTCTTAGGGTGACGAGGTTGGGCGGAAAGAGTGCCGCAAGTGAGGCAGGCGAGAGAGAAGACGAAGAGAGGATATGAGATGACTTGAGCCGATAGATTACGGAGCGACTGGCGTGATCTTGCGGCCATCGGCAGCGACGGGGAAAAGAGCGCCTTGGGCTTTGAGATGGGTTGTCATTTCTGAGAAGAGACGCTTGAGCTCGGCGGGGTTTTTGGTGGAGAGGTCGGCTTTTTCGAAGGGGTCGGTGCGGAGATTGAAGAGCTCGTAGCGCCGCGTCTGTTTCCCGACGGGGTAGTGGTAGATGAGTTTCCAGTCGCCGTGGCGGAAGCCGGTGTAGTAATCGCTGCGGTGTTCGTGGGGGAAGTGGCTCAGGAAGATTTCGGGGCGGTCGGGATTTGGGGTTCCGTTGAATTGGGCTTTGAGGTCGTGAGCGTCGATGGGGTGGTCTTTGGGAATTTCCTGGCCGACGAGGTTGAGGATGGTGGGGAAGAGGTCCATGACGGTGGCGAGCTGGGTCTGGGTGGTGCCTTGGGAGATGGGGAGTCGTTTTTGGTGGGGGTTAGCGGGGTTTGGTTTGGCCCAAGCGGCGATGAAGGGGGCGCGTGTCCCGCCTTCGTAGTGGGCGCCTTTTTTTCCTCGGAGCGGTGCCGAGCTGCCGTAGTCGTGCGCGCCGCCGAGGGGGGCATCGCCTCCGTTATCGCCAAGGAAGAGGACGAGGGTGTCTTCGGCGACGTCGAGTGCGTTGAGGTGGTCGAGGAGATCGCCGAGTGATTTGTCCATGCCTTCGACGAGGGTGGCGTAGGCTTGGGCATTTTTAGGCTTGCCGGACTTGAGGTAATTTTTCGCGAAGCGGGCGTCGGAGTTGAAGGGGGCGTGGAGGGCGTAGTGCGCCATGTAGAGGTAGAAGGGCTTTTTCCCCTCGGTAGACTGGCTGACGGCTTTCTTCGCTTCGATGGTGAGGGCTTCGGTGAGGAAGGTGTCGCTGCCGTGGTAGTCGGTGAGGTGGGAGACGCCGTAAGTGTTTTTCTCGTCCTGTCCTTTGACTTTGTTGCCGTAGTTTCTCTTGCCGTAGTAGCTGCCGGGTTGGCCGATGCTGTCGCCGCCGATGTTCACATGGAAGCCAAGATTGAGCGGATTTTGGCCTTCGTGATCGTAGGGGCCGAAGTGGCCTTTTCCGACGTGGATGTTTTGGTAGCCGGATTGGGCGAGGAGGTGGGTGAGGGTGAGGCTGGACTTGGTGAGGCCGGTCCAGTTCCAGTTGGCGGGGGTGAATTTTGAACGATTGTTGGATTTGGGTTTGATCCAGTTGGTGGTTTTGTGGCGGGTGGCATTCTGACCCGTCATGATGGAAATGCGGGTGGGGGAGCAGACGGACTGGGCGTAGAACTGGCTGAAGCGGGAGCCCTGGGCGGCGAGGCGCTCCATGTTAGGCGTGCGGTAGAAACGGTTGAGCGGGTGTTTCACCGGAGTGCCTTTTTCATCGGTGAGAAAGGGGAGAGAGGTATCCATTGCGCCCATGTCATCGACAAGGAAGAGGACGATGTTGGGCTTGTCGGCGGCGGAAAGCTCTGAGTTTGAGAGGCTAAAGCCCAAGAGGCCGAGAAGGAGTTTGGGAGAGTTCATGGAAGGGATGATTGAGGCGGAGTGTAGCTGGGTGGAGGGGAATGCCGAGAGTGGAATTTGGAGGATGCATTCGGCGTGATGTATCGTCACGTTTGTCTCATGAGAAGATTTCTCGTGTTGATGTCGGGTATGAACATCTGCCATTTCGCCCATGTGGATGACGGTAAGTGTTCAAAACACCGGCAAATATTGGAGGACAAACGATGATATAAAATTCACTGCCTATTTCGTCGCCAAACACGAACACTACAAGGATTTCCTCATCTAGACTGAGACGCTCGCACTGATCTGATTGGTACGTCAGGAAGGAGCAATATCTGGATCAAGGAGAGAGGCTTGGGTGAGGGGAACTCTATCCGCAGATTACGCTGATGGACGCAGATTTGGTTGACGGGATTCCTCCTACGCCCAGAGGGCTTCTATGGATGATCGGCTCCAGATCAGCGGAGAAACCCCTACTCTCGCTGCAAAGATTTCAGAACGAGAATGCGAAACTCCCGAGCCGGGAGGATCAGCGTCGTCGTCTGATCAGAAGGAACGAGACGAGCAGGAGGGCCGACGAGGAAGGCTCGGGGGCGGGGGTGGAGCCTGGAATCAAGGCGAGGGCCGTGGTAATATCGCTTTCATATGAGCCAGGGTTCAGCATGGTGTGTTCCCATGACTTGATCGGTGATTTGACCGGAGCCGCCCGAGGCATTTTCACTATTCACGTAAAGGGTGCTCCCACCGAGTCCGGCTAGGGTATTAGTGATGGAGTAGCGCTTGAGTGAGCTATCGATCGGGGCGTTTGTGTAGAAAATCCAAAGGTCGGTCCCGGAAACTGCAAATTCTCCACTGACAGCGTAATTGTAGGTTGTGCTGAAGATGCGTGAAAAGGAGGCTTTGTCATTGTGAGCTTAAATGACTAAGGTTTAAGAATGTCCGATAGCCCTGAATCTGCGCCCGAGTCCGAGTTTGTATCGGAATTTTCTCCTGAGCCTGAATCCGCGCGTGAGTTTGTCACTGCGTCTGAAAATGTGCCTGCTACCGTGCCGAAATTTGTGCCTGAGTTAGCTCCTTCGAGATTGGTTTCGTTGGATGTTTTTCGGGGGTTTGTCATGTTTTGGATCGTGGGGGGCGAGGCGATTGCGCATGCGCTGGCAGGGTTAAACTGGGGGGAGTCGTCGGCGCTGGATACAGTGGTCTTGCAGTTGACGCATGTGGAGTGGGAGGGTTTTCGGTTTTATGATCTGATTTTTCCGTCCTTTATTTTTATCGTTGGGACGTCGCTGGTGTTTTCTCTGAGCAAGCTGGCGGCGCCCGGGGATCGGAGGGGTGCGACGCGGCGAGTGATCAAAAGAGGGCTCTTACTTTGGTTGATCGGGATCATTTTTTACGGGGGAATTTCGAAAGGCTGGTATGATGCGGAGATGCATGAAGGGGTGCGGCTGCTGGGGGTGCTGCAGAGGATCGGGATTTGTTATTTGGTGACAGGGTTGTTATTTTTGCATGTGCCGTTACGGGGTCTGGCGGCGGCGTTTTTGACCTTACTGGCGGGGTATTGGGCTTTGCTCAGTTTTGTGGTGGCGCCGGGGCAGGATACGGTAAGTTTTGCGGAGGGGAAGAATCTTGCGGACTGGTTTGATTCCGAATATCTGCCCTTCTTTAAGTGGAAAGTGACGCATGATCCGGAGGGGATTCTTTCGACGCTTCCGGCGATTGCGACGTGTTTGCTGGGTGTCTTTGCGGGGATTCTTTTGAAGGGCGAGACGCTGACGCGGGCGAAGAAGTGCGGTTTTCTTTTGTTAGCGGGGGCGGTTTTAGTTTTCTTGGGGAATTATTGGGGGGAGCACTTTCCGGTGATCAAGAATCTCTGGACTTCGAGCTTTGTGCTGCTGGCGGGTGGTTGGAGTTTGGTCGTTCTTGGGGTGTTTTATATGGTGGTGGATTGGATTGGATTCAAAGGCTGGGCGATGCCCTTTGTCTGGATTGGGATGAATCCCATCATGATTTATTTACTGAGCAGCGTGGTGGACTTCAACGAGATTGCGACGCGGGTTCTGGGCGGCCCCCTATCGGGGTGGATCGATGGAATAGTCCCGGGGCTGGGCGCCTTGTTAATTGCGCTGGCGGGAATGGCTCTGGTGCTGCTGCTCTGCCGGTTTCTCTATAAAAAAGAGACTTTTTTCAGAATTTAGCGGGCCTTCCTTGTTGATAGAAGCCGGGTGGGTTGATGAGATACGCGAGGGAGCAAAGCGGTTTGTAATGGCCGCTCAAGCTCGGGCGACACATCACTTAATCTGCGGATAAAGGCCCCTCAGTCATGATTTCCAGGGTTCAGAAAGCAGTCCTTCAATGGTGATTTTTTTGATCTCAGGAGTTCCTCATTCAGTAGCCAGAGTTTCCGCAGATGCTTCGAGCGTTGACCCATCCGAAGACAAAAGATTAGACTGCGTGTCATGCAGAAATCACTTTCTCGATCCCTTCGTTTTTTCGCTTCGATTTTCACTTTCACCAGCCTGCTTTCGGCGCATCTCTCTTTGGGCGAGGAAGATATGAGCAAGCCAGTCATCACCGTCCAAAAGAAGAAGGATGCGAAGGGCAATGAATCCCTCTACATGTATATCGACGGCGTAAAAGTCCACGAGACGGATACCACGAAGCAGCCGCTCCCTCCAATAGTCACTCCCGGGGAAAAGCCCGCGGCTCCTCCGTCCGATGCCGTCGTCCTCTTCGATGGAACTACAAAATCCTTCAGTAAAAATTGGACCGACACCCAGGGCGGCGTGAGTAAGTGGAACGTCGTTGATGGAGCGATGGAGTCGGTGCGCGGAGCAGGCTATGTCCAGTCCAAGGCTGAATTTGGGTCCTGCCAGCTACACATCGAATGGGCTTCCCCCGCTAAGGTGCAAGGCAACGGTCAAGGCCGCGGCAATAGCGGGGTCTTCCTGATGGGAACCTACGAAGTGCAAGTGCTTGATAGCTACGATAACCAAACCTACGCCGACGGCCAAGCTGGCGCTCTTTACGGCCGCTCAAAGCCTCTTGTCAATGCCTCCCGCAAGGCCGGGGAATGGCAGAGCTACGATATCATTTTTCATCGTCCACTCTTTGATAAGGACGGCAAGGTGACTCGTCGCGCGACCTTCACGATTCTCCACAACGGTGTCTTAATCCAAGACCACATCGGTCTCAGCGGCGGAACCGGATGGCGCGGGCCCAATGCCGCCTCCGAATACAAGGCCCACGCTGATAAGCTCCCCATTTCAATGCAGGATCACGGAAACCCCGTCCGCTTCCGCAACATCTGGGTCCGCGAGCTGAAGGACAAGTAAGCTATCTCTGCTCTATGATCAACGGAGCCAAGTAAATATTGCGATACGCCACACTGGTGTGATCGCCCTGTAGCTGGATTGGCCTCGGCTGCGTGGGATCCGTGAAGAGAGCGCCCCCGGTCGGGCCATGGACCGGTTGGTTATCGATGACTTTTTCGCCATTGAGAATCACCGTCATATGGCGATCAACTAATGATGAGATCATAAGCCTGCCATTCGCCTCCCGATTTCCCTGCGTTCTTTGACGGCGCAATGCGGCCAAAGACCGAACCCACTCCCTGAAGCCCTTGCATCCGACTATCGCGGTCAACGATTTGCGCTTCATATATCCCCCGCAGGTAGACGCCACGTAGGGGAAAATTTAGAACGAGGAACATAGGTCGAGATCTTGTAAGTTAATGTAGGCCAGTAGGAAATCCCGAAAGATTGATTAAGTAATCAATCCCATCCCGATAAGCGCCCTCCAAGCTCCCCCCACTTAAGGCAACCTTTTGAAAAAAAGACACCCAGTTCCCTATGTCCCGATTTTTCATCCTCCTTCTCCTCCCGACTCTCGCCTTCGCTGAAACCAAACCGAAGAAAAAGAAAAGATTCAGCCCGAAGCTCGACGCCACCGCGTCCGCCGATCAGCTGTAGCAATACTCCCTAGCGGTACACCAATAAAGCAAACGATGGCTATAAGGAGGAATCGATGATTCCAACGTTACGGTCTAATCATTTTCTTGCCGAATAGTTTTATTATGCTGGGGGTTTGCCTTTCACCTTGTTGAACGAAGCCGCTAGTGCGGCAGCGCTGGCGCGTGGCCGACCTGGGTCGAGTATACGAGCGCGGAAGCTGCGCGATCACTCCAAGGCTTGCGGTGCCTTGCTTATTTTTTCTGTCCCAGAAGTCTCTCCTTGAGATAATTCCCAACATTCCTCGTCCATCATCCAAACTACCGCCGCGTAGCGAATCTCTTGGCGGCGGAGGTTGAAAATGGTCTGTCGCCTGGCGACTTGAGCGGCACTAATCAATGGTCCCAGTGCTTCCGCTTCTAGTGCTTCAGTTTCTACTACTTTAGCTTGCAGTAATTTAGCTTCCAGTGCTTTAGCTTCTAGTGCTTTAGCTTCTAGCGCTTTAGCTTCTAGTGCTTTAGCTTCTAGTGCTTTAGCTTCTAGTGCTTTAGCTTCTAGTGCTTTAGCTTCTAGTGCTTTAGCTTCTAGTGCTTTAGCTTCTAGTGCTTTAGCTTCTAGTGCTTTAGCTTCCAGTGCTTCCACTTCTAGTAGTTTTAGTGCTTTTAATGCCTTTAGTGCTTTAGCTTTTAGTGCTTTGATTTCTAGCGCTTTAATTTCTAGTGCTTCCGCTTCTAGCGCTTCTGCTTTTTTTTGAGCCTCTTTCATTGCGCGCCAGCTCTGAATCAACTGCCTTGCCTCGCTTCTTACCGACTCCGTACTACGCACGGGCTTCGTCTCCGTCTCACCGAGGTGGAGCATGGTGTTGATCTTATCAGTGACCAAAGTCGCTCCGGGGAGCGCGGGCTTTTCCGTCTGATGGGCCTTTGCTAGACCGCTCACCAATTCCTTGGAGCGCTTTAGTTGACCCCATCGCGCCCACTTTGTGAGATCGGGACGCTTTACGTTTTTGTATGTAGGCAGCCCAGAGGCGTCCTTCACGAAGTGAACGTCGCTGTATTCCGCGTCGAAGAAGTCCCGAACTTGCGCCAACCACTTTCCTTTCTCGCTTTGTAGAATGGCTTGCCACTTCCTCACTGATTCAGCCACCTTGGGATTGGTGCTCGCGGGTAAGGGCATGGCGGATTTTATATTCTCTATTTCGCCGTCAATGAGCTCTCCCGTGCGCAGGAGGCTCTGTAACTTGACCTTGTTTTCCCGCATCTTGATTTCAGCGTCGACGGCAACCGCCGCATGCTTCCAGACGTCCGTTTTTGCGGTGTGGGAGATATCTTTGATCTTACTGAGAGAGGCGAGTTGTTTGGGGATTTGAGTGACTGGCTCATTGAGCATCTTGATCAGCGACTGAGGATTCAGCGCCTCACCCGCCGAAATCTTTACCGTCCCTCTGACGTTCTGCGTGAATTGTTGGAGAAGTGGCTGTTCTTCGTTGGCCTGCTCGTAGGCGCTAAGAGCTTCGCTGTAATCGTGATTACGCACCTTCATGAGTTCGGCAGCTTCGCTCCAGCTCATCTCCACTAAATCGAAGGGGGACTGCGCTGAAACCTCCTCGGCATATATCGCGCCCTCAACAACGGAATGCTCCGTTACTGAATCCATGACATGTTGTTGAACACAACTTGTTGTAAGGGCGACCATTGGCCCGAGAAACATCATGGTACTTGCCCTCACGTTGATCTTATACGGGCAGTTGCTCAAACTCTTTCGGTTTAAAAAAAATGATGATGACAACATTCGTATCAGAAAAATTCTAATGTCTTAATGGAGAGGTTAATTAGTAAAAGGCAATCCAATTCCCGACTGAACCTGGTGCGGAAAATATGCAGCGAATCTTGTAGAGAAAATATTCCATGAAATACTGGTAGATAAAAGGCTACCGATTCTTTTTACAGGCATTATCCGGGGTAGGTTTGATGGCCTTTAAAGGCCGCTGCCACCTGAGATTTGAGCTCGGCTCAAAGATCGGACAGGCCACTTTTCTCCCCGTCCGCAAAGCATAGACGATCAGGGGCACGCCTCGCAGATCGCGATGGGTATTGCTCTGGCCAAACCCGAACGACAGGTGTGCTGCCTGGACGGTGATGGCGCGATGTTGATGCACATGGGCAGTATCGCGAACTTCAAGCATGTCATTTTAAATAATGGCGTGCACGATTCCGTCGGAGGGATGGCGACAGCTGGTTCGCGAGTCTCTTTTACGGAGATCGTGAAGTCGTGCGCCTACTCCGAAGCGTGGCGCGTCGAACGTGCTGACGGCATCGCTGAAAAGATTGCTGAAGATCGTGTCGTGAGGGGACCCGTGATGTTGGAAATGATGGTCAAGAAGAGCGCTTGGGCCGGCCCCTAACCCCGCGGTCGAAAACAAGACAGCCTTCACTGAGTTCCTGTCCGATTGATCCCACATTCGGGACCGCCTTTTCCGAAAATCGCCCAGGCATTCCGCTCTTTTGGAACTCTAGGTGGCCTTTATTCCGGCAGGAGATCCCGTCACCCTGACCCGTCGCTCCGGCCGTTTGCGGTTCGCCGTCGCCCGCAGTGGGGATCCACATCGATAGCTGGGGCGACCCAGTGACCGCATCGGTGACGGATGTCATCACCGGTTTGACCAAATGCGAATGCCCCGGATGGAAAATAATTAACGATGATTTGGCATGGGATATTTTCCCAACCGCGCTCAGAATTGACAAGTTCGATATCTCACTCAAACACCCTTCAATTATCAGATTTTTCGCTGACATGGATTCTCAGGTTCATGAACCTCCTGCTGAACCAATGGTAATCGAAAGCGGACTTTACTCTTGATGCGGCAAAGCGCGTTCCATGTTTTATCGGTAATTTCAGAACCTTCGGGAAAAGTGAATGCTTTACCGCAGGTCATACATAAAAAAGCCACCCGCATCCACACCAAGGACAATTGAGCTGAGCCGGAGTCAGCAATTTTTCCATCATCGCAGGAACAAAAGTCGTCGCTAAATTCTTTCCGATATTTTATTTCTTGGGGGGATTGTCCCGAGTTTCGCAGACCGGCATTTCTACCGGTCCGCTTGAAATAATCATTTACTGAGCCTTGAGCAGTTCAGCCATCGCTTTGCCCATGGCGTCGCCGACGTTCATATAAGTCTCAGCGTTGCCGCTGTAATGGCCGCCGGAGTCTCCGCCTTTCGACAAGGGGTGCGTGTAAACGGCGGCGACATTTCCTTTGAACTCCGGGTATTTTCCGGACTTACCATCGACTGCGAGCATGGCGTCGAGGATCTTTCCGCCGCCATCGGTCGCGCCCTTCACAGTCTGACCAAGCGAGGCGGTGACGAATTTGGCATTGGGTGCGTTGAAATCTTTTCGAAGGGCTTTGATGAGGTTCACGAGGTTGTGTTCGTAGCGGCTTGAGAGTGCTTCGCTCCGGCGGTCGCGGTCACCCTGCCACCACAAGAACCCGGCGACTTCATACTCTTTTGCCCCGGGGTAATATTTGTCGAGTTCCGCCAAGACTTTTTTCGCGCGATCAACATCACCATCGTATTGCAAACCGGCATACCAACTGATCTTCTTGGGCTCCTCTCCTTTCTTCCACTTTTCGGGTGATCCCTTGTAGCCCGGGTGAACCCAAGTGACGCCCTTTGAGTCGGTATGCTCAAAACCCTCGCTACCCGGAGGAAGCAGGTCCCAACCGAGGCCGCGGTTTCCGATGCAGCTTTTCAGAATCATCACGGGGGCATCAACGGCATTTCCGACATGATGGCCGATGCCAAATTCAGGGCCAATCTTACCCTCCCCGATGGTCATCCACTCGTTATTGAAAAGCCTCGTTTTACCCGGGCCGCCACTTCCCATCACGCGCACATTGCGGACGTCCTGACGTTCGGCCCACTGGCCCTCTTTATCGACGAGATAGGGATAGAAGTTCTTTTCCTTCACCGCGTGTTCGAGCGAGCCTTCTCCTCCACTCACCTTGCCAAAGCCGAGCATATTGGATTGGCCCATCAGGATGTATACCTGCACGGGCTTACTCATATCGGCCTGCTTGCTCTCGGCACTCGCGCCACCGGTAATGGCTAGACTCATTACAGCCAAGAGGCTTGTAACTTTCATTGCTTTGTAATTTTTCATGAATAGGATCTTTTAAAGATTTTCGCGGGATGACAAAAAATGACCCGCAGTCCGATCTCATACGGCTTCAACGCCGCCCACTCTTACGACAAGTGTGGGCTGATTTGCGAATAACGAGCGCCGAAACGAGGATCGGCTCACTCTGAGGGGCCCGGTCCCAAACGATCACCTTCGATTCTCTCGACCTACTTTAGGTCCTTTTACGCCGAAGCCTTGGGCGCAGAAGGGAGCCCTGCAACCTAATCTGCGGGCATCGGTGCAATCTGCTAATAGCCTCCTCAACCCAGCTCCTCCGTTTAGATTCTATATCACATAAAACATATTATATCCTACACTCCGAAACAGCCGAAATCCGCACCATTCAGGGCAGGTGTCAATAAAGGACCCACGGCATGCCTTGATTGAGGAGATAGCTTAAGGCTTAGGCGCCATTTTCGATAGGTGACGGCACGCTAGCACGTAATCATTTGTAATGAAACCAAACACCGCGAAACGACTGATCTCTTTTTGCGCTGCCTTCTCACTGATTGGGGCGGCTGCGAACGCAAAGGCACCCGAAGAACAGGCGGGATACGACAAAGCCAAGGACCAAGGCGTCAAAGCACCGGAGGGCGCTGATATGCCCTTTGATGGAACGATGGAGTCAGTCAAAGAGAACTGGGAAATGTGGCCCAAGCAGGACATGGCCGTCACTTGGAAGGTGGTGAAAAGTCCGACCGACGACAGCAAGGTGCTCATGACCGATGGCGGCAAGAAGTGGGGAACCCACGACCTCGTCACCAAGAAAAAGTATCATGATTTCGAAGGCCACGTGGAGTTTGTCCTGATGGGCGGCCGAGGCGATGACAAGGCGGAAGGCTATGCCAACAGCGGAGTATACATGCAGAACCGTCATGAGTTACAGATCGAATCGCCCAAGGGCAAAAACATCGCCGACCCTTACGGTTGGAAGATAGGGCCCCACGGAATCGGGGCGGTCTGCATGGAGCATGTTCCCAAGGGCAACGCCTGGCGTCCCAATGGCGAGTGGCATTCCTTCCACTTTATCTTCAAGGCTGCTAAGTGGGACGGTGAAAAAAGGACAGAGCCCGCTCGTCTCACCCTCTGGTGGAATGGTATCAAGGTCCACAACAACGTCCCCGTGAAACACGCCAATGGTGGAGTTAAAAACGGACCCACTGACGAGCCGCTCAAACTCCAGGAACATGGACAAGACGTCCGCTTCCGCAATATTTGGATCAAGGACCTCAAGTAGAGGGCCTACGATGCTTCAAAGGCCTACGATACTTGCTTTGATGGAACCAAGAGAGTCCTCGCCACAAAAGGTGTCCTTTCATTGCGTAATTTTACACGAAGGCTTGGGCTGCCTGAGTTAGAGGAAAAAGCTCGAATGAAACCTGCGCTGGAATGTTAAATTCAGGCACGGCACGACGAAGAAGTTTGTCCAGCCGTTCGTGCCGCCGATGGACCAGACGGCATTCATGACGGAGATCGTCTGTATTCTATCTACTATTCAGCCTCGGCAACCCGGTAAAAGAGACGCGTGGCACCATCCGGAAGTTCGGAATCAGTGTAGGAGGTCACTGCTCCTTCGCTCGGGTGGTTATCGGTGATCTCTTCCCAATCTTCCAAATTGAGCGAATAGAAGATGAGGTAGTTGCGGTTGGGCTTGGATTGCCACGTGATCTTGACTGAGGGTTCTCCCTCGACTTCGAGGGTTTCGATGTCGGTAAACTCAAGAGGGACTGTTTTTTCGAAAATCGCGGATTCCCAAAGTGCGACGACTTCATTATCGGTAAGAACTCGATCCAGCCAAATCGCAACCTCATCTTGCGCGCCCGAGTGCGTGGTTGAATCCGTGGGATCTGCACGGCGTCCACCGATTTTTGCCAATCCGGTGTCGGTTCCCCAGCCGGTGGTATCAGGTTGGAGATTTTTGGTTCGATCAACGCCGTTAATCCATAACTTGAAGTTGGCGGCCCGCTCGGTCCCCGTGGCCCCCTGGGTTGAGGCGACGACATGGAACCAACCAGATTCAGGGTCAATTAGACGGCGGTCAGGTTCGCTGTCATCCTCACGGTAGAGTGTGCGTTCGGCTACTTCTCCGGCATTGCCGGGATCAACGGCCAGGACGAGGCCGTTGTTGGCGGTGACAATCTGGAAGCTCTTGGTGGGGTCCGTGATGTTGTTTGTAAAAAGGCGGTCGCCTCCTTGCGCGGGTCCGGCTTTAAAGAAAAAGGCCACCGTGATTGAGCTGGAGGCATAGAGGTTGCCAGCGCCAAGGGTGACGTGCCCTTGGTCGTTACTATAGTGAGCTAGATTGTCCTCACCTCCGAGGCCCGGCACCGCGACCCCTTCAAAGAGTTCTAAGGCTCCGGGTCCGCCGACCATCGGACCATTGGCGTAGGATCCGTTGAACAAGCCGGGAGCGGGAGCATTGCCCATGGTATCGATGGCACCACCCACGGTGTCCGTTTCATTCAGTTCATAGTAGTAGGTTGGCGATAGCCCCACCACGGTGTTCTGGTAGTTTAAAGCCTGGGCGGCTCCGACAGTGAAAAATCCGAAAGCGATGGCCAGCCGGGGGATGACTGACCCTGCGGTCAAGTTGGGAAGAGAAGATTTTATTTTCATCGCATGGTAATGTAAGAATAAAAAACAGAAATGCCAAGGATGGAAGAGATTTAGCTTTTTGGGTGACAGTGTTTTCATTCTAGAAACGGAGGAATTGGTGGAGAATGCGAGCTCCTTCGTGAGCGAAATACCTCCTCCGCCTGAGAGCTTGCCCTTCTCTGCTATTCATAACCTCCCGGAAACCAATCAAAGGTCTGTTTTTTTTCCGTGAAGTTTCGCCCCTCGACCTGAGCTCATCTTTTTAATACCTTAACAGAGAATTCCTTCTTTAAGTCACATTTCCATTCGCATGCTTCACTCAAAAAAATTCCCGGCAGCCACGGTCATGATTTTTCTTGTGATGATCATTGCCGGACAACTGACTCGGGCAGATGAGACCGCGGGCCTCGAGTATTTCGAAACCCATATTAGGCCTCTGTTCGCCGAGCATTGCTACAAGTGCCACTCGGCCGATGCCAAGAAACTCAAAGCCAATCTCTATCTTGACTCCCGTGCCGGTTGGCAAAGCGGCGGCGATTCCGGCCCCGCCATTATTCCCGGTAAAACGGAAAAATCCCTCCTCATCCACGCCGTTTCTCATACCGATGACGACCTCAAAATGCCGCCGGAAACACGGCTTCCCGATTCTGCGATTGAAAAATTCACTACTTGGGTCGCGATGGGCGCGCCCGACCCACGCGAAGGCGAGGTGAAAGAAAGATTACCCAAGATTGACCTCGAGAAAGGCCGCGAGTTCTGGTCCTTCAAGCCACCCGTCAACCACCCCGTTCCCATGGTCAAAGATCCCTCTTGGCCCACAAGCGAGATGGACCGCTTCATCCTCGCCCGCCTCGAATCCGAAAACCTCACCCCGTCTGGTGACGCCTCAAAGCACACCCTTCTTCGTCGGGTATTCTACGACCTCATTGGCCTGCCACCCTCACCAGAGGAGATGAAATCCTTTCTTGATGACACATCGCACAGCGCTTTTGAATCTGTTGTTGATGACCTCCTCGCCCGCCCCGAATTCGGCGAGCGCTGGGGCCGCCATTGGCTCGACGTCACCCGCTTCGCCGAGTCTAGCGGTGGCGGCCGCTCCCTCGTCTTTCCCGATGCCTGGCGCTTCCGCGATTACGTCATCGACTCCTTCAATCAGGATAAACCCTACAACCAACTTGTCCGCGAACACCTCGCCGGCGACCTCCTTTCGCACTCATCCGTCGAGCAAAGAAACACCCAACTTATCGGCTCCGGATACCTTGTCCTCGGAGCCCTCAACTACGAATTGCAGGACCACGAACTGCTCAAAATGGAATTTGTCGATGAGCAAATCGACACCCTCGGCCGGACCTTCCTCGGCATGACCCTCGGCTGCGCCCGCTGCCACGACCACAAGTTCGACCCCATCCCTACTGCCGATTACTACGCCCTCGCCGGCATCTTCCAGAGCACCGAGTCCATGGGCAAGGGCAGCGCCGCTTCCGGCGTGACCTCCTTCGCCACCACTAAACTTGAAGTCACCAACTCAGGCGAGATTGAGCAAGCCCGCGAGTCGCTCGCAAAACTCTCGACCCAAATTTTCACCCTCAAGAGCCAACTCGGAAAGGAGCTCTCGCAAGGCTCTCTCAATCCCGCTGACCTCCCCGGCATCGTCATTGACTCGGCCGAGGCCAAGCTCATTGGCGACTGGAAAAAATCGAGCCAAACGAGCCCATGGGTCGGCGAAGGCTACCTTCACGACGAAAACCTCCTCAAAGGAAAGAAGCAGGTCGAGTTCTCCACCACTCTGCCCGAGACCAAAAGCTACGAAGTTCTCGTCGCCTACAGTGCGGGAAGCAACCGCGCCACCAACGTCCCTGTCATCATCCGTCACGCCGATGGCGAAACCACCATCTCGATCGACCAAAGCAAACCGGCTCTCATTTACGGCTGCTTCATCAGCGTCGGCACCTTTCCCTTCACTAAAGATCAGTCCGCTTCCATCACCATCTCCACCCAAGGCACCACCAACCACGTCATTGCCGATGCCGTCAGCTTCGTGGCCCCGGGTTCATTCAAAACGCCGTCCAGTGATCGCCAGAAAAACGCAGCCAAGCTCAAAAATCTCGAAAAAGAACATAAATCTCTTACCTCCAATTTCAAGAAACTCCAACCTGTTACCATGGCGGTCTCTGAAGCAGACACCATCGCCGATGGCCATGTTCACATCCGCGGTCAGGTCCGCAATAAAGGCCCCAAAGTCCCGCGTGGTTTCATCACCGTCGCGATGAAACCCGAGACCTCCGCCAATATTCCAGCGAAACACTCCGGCCGACTCGAACTCGCTCACTGGATCGCTGACCCCGAAAATCCGCTGACCGCCCGCGTCATGGCCAATCGCATTTGGAAATACCTCCTCGGCGAAGGCATCGTCCGCACACCCGACAACTTCGGCCAAACCGGCGAACTTCCCAGCCACCCCGAACTCCTCGACTACCTTGCGCTTCGCTTTATCGAGGACGACTGGTCCATTAAATCCCTCATCCGCGAAATCACCCTCAGCCGCACTTACCAACTTTCCTCACAAACCACTCACCACCGCGATCCCGAGAATCGTCTCTTCGGTCGTGCGCCTCGCAAGCGCCTCGAAGCCGAGCTCATCCGCGACACTGCCCTTTTCGTCAGCGGGCAATTTAACCCCGCCCGCGGCGGACCCACCATCCGCAAGGCTGGACAATACGACCTCAACTACACCTTCGACTCCACCCGCCGCAGTGTCTATGTTCCTTGGTTCCGCAACTCCATGCTGGATCTCTTTGAAGTCTTCGATGCGCCCAATCCCAACCTCGTCGTCGGAAAACGCACCGTCACCAACCTCCCTACTCAGGCCCTCTTCCTGATGAATAGCTCCTTCATCCGCGAACAAGCCAATCTCACCGCCCAACGCCTCCTGAGCGAAAAGGCCACCATCACCGGCGCCTACCTACTCATTCTCTCCCGTCCGCCGAGCCAGAGCGAAGATGCCTCCACTCAATCCTTTCTTGACCAGTTCAAACCTGATCAACAGGAAGAGGCTTGGACTCAAGTGTGCCAGACCCTTTTCGCCTGCATTGACTTCCGCTTCCTCGATTAAAAAGCCATGAGCCACCATCGCCGCCAATTTCTCAAGTCCGCCGGATGCGGCTTCGGTTCCCTTGCGCTCTCCTC